>Ga0207814_100152_pt1 | contig 65438 bp, 60 predicted proteins | sample TtaePargueraPR_7_FD_187755 | JGI IMG/M metagenome (GOLD analysis project Ga0207814, IMG submission 187755) | Aerobic enrichment media microbial communities from Bioluminiscent Bay, La Parguera, Puerto Rico - Tt and P1 (2) (SPAdes) | ecosystem: Environmental > Aquatic > Marine > Unclassified ... | reverse complement strand
GGCGGATAACCGCTTGCAGCGCATCCAGCCATTCCTGCGTTTCCTGAATGTCGGTTTCTTCGTGCATCAAATGCTCCTCGGCGAATATACGACGTCGAGTCGGTTTTATTTGGTCAGATTTATTGCCGCGCAACAGTACCTCAAACACGGGAAATTCCCCCGCGTTCGATACCGCACTCGCCAGTTTGCCACCATGTTTGGCGGAAAAGCAGCGTCCACAGATCAGCTTTACTGTGCTGTTAAGTGAATTCAGAGGGACTGTGCGACCTGAATACCGCCGGTCAGGAACCCCAGGCTCCTTGCAACCGGCTCGACTTTGAATTCGGCGTTGAATCCAAGACCCGTAAAATGTAGGGCGGGCTCAGGCTCGCTCCCATATTACGGGCTCCAAGTGCTCAAGCGGGGGCGATTGTAGTATTACTACAAACGTTTTTCCAGATAGGACGATTAGTAACAAATAAAACCAAATTGCAAAACAATTTGTTTCTAGTTTGGGGTAGTGACGGATAATTTTGTTGTCAAAGCGGGAAATTCAATTACAAAATAGAGTCTGAAAATCGGTTTTCAGTCACAGCTGTACCACCGCCGGCGACTTTCCGCGGACAGCCGGCTTTGCTGCCGCGACAACGGGCTCCGCATACACCAGGTAGCGCAGGGGACCACCGGCGGCCAGTGCATCGAACGGATAACAGGTAACCAGCAGCAGTCCGTCTACCGCAAACACCGGCATCTTCTCCCGTCGAGAGTCCACTATTCGCGTCCCGCGCACCCGGAAGTGACGCCATAGCCCATCGCGCCCCTGCAGCTGCACCGTTGTTCCAGACTTCAACTGCCCCAGCCCGCGAAAGTGTGTATCCCGGTGTGCGGCGATAACCGTGGTGCGCGGGCCACCAGCCACAGGCTCCCCCGGCAGCGGGGAGAACTCCAGCAGCCCCGGCCCGAACGCCAGTGCCTGGCCGCTGGTACCGCGCAAAACGAACAGCGGCCTCTGGTCGCCCAAGCGCAGCTGTGCCACCGGCCAGGTATCCGCCCAGGGCCAGGGTTTGTGCGCTTCCCCGGAATCGAGCTGCCGCGCCCAGGCGTCGGCGATCAAGTACTGCGCCAGTTCGGCCTTGGCCAGCAGCCATACGCCACTGCCAAGCTGCCACAGTCCCGCTGCCAGTAGTGCCGCAGACAGCAGGGGAATCAGGCGTTTTCTCATATCTCACCCATCCTGGCGCAGGGAAGCCAGCATCAAACGCACCTCCAGCCGGCTGCGGCGACGGCGCACATCGGGCACCAGCGAGCGCAACCAGTTGCGCAGCGCACGGCGGCAGCGGCCGGGCAATCTGCGCAACCTGTGCGGCACTTTTGCCGCACCTTTCAGCAGCGCTGCGAGCGCGAGCAATATACTGGCCAGCAGCAGCTGCGTGTATACGCCGGTGGCCGTCGCCGGGTAGGTCATGCGCTGTAATACCTGGCCGCGCGCAACCGCATTGGGCACCGGGCTGGTTTTCAACGCTTCGGTTTGCGGACGCACCGGGGTTTCCTCCACTGCGACAAAGCTGGTGTAAGGGCTCGCCAGCTGGTAGGCGAGTGCCAGCTGCACGATCCGCGCCTTGAGGCTGTTGCGCGCCTCTTCGCTCCCGGCAGCAGCGCCCAGTGCCCGCTGCTCATCCTGCAGTGCATCCATTTTTGCCCTGGCCCACAGACTGCCAATGCCCTTGCCACGCTTGTCGACGGTGAGATCGCCCAGTGACAGCGTGCGGGTGAAGCGCTTGCCGGCGAGTCGGCCAGTGACCACCAGATCACCGCTATTGTGCAATCCCAGGCCGCCGCCAATAACCCTTGCCAGCAGGCGCACCGGTTCGCCGCGGTACAGGTCCGGCAGACGCTTGGGATAGGCCTCTACATTCGTGCCGGCGGGCCAGCGCACCGCGAGATCCGTTACCAGCGGGTTTTCCAGCTTGGCAAACAGCGCCTGCATCTGCTCCTGCACCTCATTCAGGTCACCGATCTGTACCGAGGCACCGCGCCCATACTCCGCCGCCTTGCGCATGAAATGGTTGTTGGGTGCGGAGCCAATGCCCACAGTGAACAGACGCACTTCGCCAAGGCGTTGGCGGATGATTTCAAACAGCGCATTTTCGTTGCCCACGGCACCGTCGGTGATAAAAATTACCTGGCGCACCAGCTCGCCAGCCTCCCCGCTCAACTGCTGGGACAACGCCTCCTTGAGTGCCGGCGCCATTTCGGTGCCGCCGGTGGCACTCAGCGATTCCACCCAGTCCCGCGCCCGCTGGATATTCTCCACCGTTGCCGCTGCAGGGCGCGGCAGGAAGGTGCGGTACTGGCTGTTGAACTCGATCACATTGAAACGATCCTGCGGCGCGAGACGGGAAAGCGCCAGCAGCAGGCTCTCTTTGGCCTGGCGAATGGAAACGCCACTCATGGAGCCGGAGGTATCCACCACATACACGACTTCCCGCGGCAACTTGCGCGAACCGGCAGCGCCATCCGGCGGCAACAGCAATAACTGCAGGTACTGATCGCCACCACCAGCACCATCCAGGTTTTTATCCACGGCTTCTTCCACGGCCTGTTCGGCGAACAGTGCCGCGGACGGCATGGCGGATGTTTGCGGACGCCAGTAAAGGGCAAAATCGCGATCCATTGCCACGCTGCCCGACTTCAGGCCTATGCGATAACGGTTGTCACCCGCCCGCTGAAAATTCACTTCGTGATAGGGACTGTGGATATCTGCCAGTGGTAATCCCATGGCGAGATCGACGGCGATTTCCATTTTGTGACTGCCGTTGTATGCCAGTTCCGGCATCGGCATCATTAACGGGGAAATCCGATCCGCATCCGGTACCTGATCCGTAGGCAGGGCCCAACCGTGAGAGTTAAGCGCAACCGCCGCCTTTTCCGGCTGTGGAACACCGGGGATATAGCGGGGTGTCAGCGTACTCGGCAAGCGCAGACTGAACTGGCCGCTGTCAAACTTGAGTGTCTGCAGGTAGCGCACCTCCACCGACACCATTTCCCCCGGAGCAATATTTGCCACGCGACTGGTAAACAGATTCGGCCGCTGCTGCTCCAGTAGCGCCGCCCTTTTGCCCGCCGCCCTGGCCTCCCGGTAAACCTTCTTCGCCTCCTCCCGCTCGCGCACCTTGCCCACGATGCGGCGATCGCCGACGACGATTTCCATACCGTTTACCGCCGCATTTTCCGGCAGCGGCAGCACATACACCGCCTCCTGCCAGTCTTTACCGGTATTGGAAAACTCCTGGCGGATCTGCACCTCCGCCACCAGGCCGCGCACCTGCACGCTTACTTTTGAGCCCAGATGCAACGCGGGAATGTATCGCCCCGGCACCGCGCCCTTGAACAGCAGGTCGCCACTTCCGGCCTCATTGAGGCTCACTGCACCCGCCTCTACCGGGCCCACAGCCTCGGCACGTGCACCCACTGCGGCAACCAGCACCGCGAGCGCGGTAACCAGCAACAACAGCCAGCTGCCAGCGCGACTCTTGCGATAGCGTCGCCGGTAGTACTCATCGGTGGGGAGAATCAACAGCTCGCGATCAATGCGCGGCGCATGAAAGAAAGGACGGTTCACATTTGCCTCCAGCAATCTGATTTCTGGAGTTATTAAACAAAGGCAAACCGGCAACAGATGGGTGGAAATAAGGCGAGGGATGGATGGAAAATGGCGAAATGTGGCAGTCCGTCGAAAACAACGAACTCCGCACTGTGTATGGTCCCCGGTGGCGGCAAAGCACAAAAAAACCGGCACCAGGCCGGTTTTCAGAAAAGACCGTATCGCAACAGATATCAGTCAATCAGACCGTATTCATCCCGCAATACCTGAATAATTTCCGCTTTCGGGTTATCGGAAATCGTCAGTTTCTCGCCAATGATCTTCTCGGCAATGCCCACGTAAGTAGCGGACAGGTCCATCAACATGGATTCCGGCAGCTCGTTGTCGCGGGCCAGCGCCGCGCGTTCATCCATGCGGTCCTTGTTCAGCAGGATATCCGGGTCCGGGAAGTGATTCAGCAGTGCCTGGCGAAAGCCCTCCTTGGAGTTTTCCACGACCTTGCCGTTGCGGTACTGCGCGCCGTCCCAGATACGCGAGGAGTCCGGGGTACCCACTTCATCCATATAGATCAGCTTCTCGTTGCCCTCGGCATCGGTCACGTAACCGAACTCGAACTTGGTATCGACAAATACCTGGTCCAGCTTTTCCAGCGCCGCGGAAATCACATCGAATCCTTCCTTCAGCAGCTTCTCGTACAGAGCGACATCGTCCGCCCGGCGGAAATTGAACGCGGCAAAGTTATCCACAATATTGTTGCGGGTAATATTCACATCGTCCGCTTCCGGCACCCCGGGGATGCCCTTCAGGATGCCCTTGGTGGAAGGGGTGATCAGCAGCTCCGGCAGTTTCTGGTCCTTCTGCAGGCCGTCCAGGAGCTGGATACCACAGAACGCGCGCTCGCCCTTGCTGTAGGCGCGCCACATGGAGCCGGTGATGTACTGGCGGGCAATGGCTTCGATCATCACCGGGCGCGCCTTCTGTACGATCCATACCCCCGGGTGCGGGATATCCAGGATATGGCTGTCCGCCAGCCCCTGCTCCTTGAACAGCCGGAACCAGTGGTTGGAAATGGCGTTCAGCGCCGCGCCCTTGCCCGGCACCCCGCGCAAGCCGCCCTCACCGGTCCAGATACAGTCAAACGCGGAGATACGATCGGAAATCACCATTACCGCCAACGGCGCATCTGCCGCCACCGGATACCCTTTCTCCTCGATCAGGCGGCGACTGTCAGCCTCGGTCAACCAGTAAACGGAACGGACTTTACCGCTGTGGACCGGCTTGTCAGTGCGGATCGGCAGATCGTTGTTGACCGCCAGTACTTTGTCAGCAAGGCTCATGGGGTTTTCCTATGGCTAGTCGCCAGCCGCGGCGCGCGGGCTGGCAGGGAAATGAAGCGCGGGATTTTAGTGCCCCGGACGGGAGAACTCCACACACGCCGGGGCCAGCCGCTTAATTTGATACGTCTTCGGTTTGTTCGGCGCGGCTCAGCGCGGCTTCCCGCGCCTGCCATTCCGCCTGGTGGTCCGCGGTGGGCCAGGCGTTCATGATCGCCTTGGCCAGGGTCGCCAGCGGTATCGCAAAGAACACCCCCCAGAAGCCCCAGATACCGCCAAACACCAGTACCGCAAGGATGATCGCCACCGGGTGCAGGTTGACCGCCTCCGAGAACAGGATAGGCACCAGCACGTTGCCGTCCAGCAGCTGGATGATGCCGTAGGCGAACATCAGCCAGAAAAACTCGCTGCTCCAGCCCCACTGGAACAGGCCGATCGCCGCCACCGGAATGGTCACCACCGCGGCGCCGATATAGGGAATCAGTACCGACAGCCCCACCGCCACCGCCAGCAACAGCGCATAATTGACCCCCAGCAGCAGGAATGCCGCATAGCTGACCACCGCCACAATGGCGATCTCGATCACCTTGCCGCGCACGTAATTGGCCACCTGGTCATTCATTTCGTACCAGATCTGGCGCAGCATCGGGCGGTGCTGGGGCAGGAACGCCGCGCACCAGCGCAGCAACTTGTCCGAATCCTTGAGGAAGAAGAACACCAGGATCGGCACCACCACCAGATAGATCAGCACCGCGGCCAGGATGGGCAGGTTGGCGAGAGAGAAGGTGAGCACCGTCTGGGTCATGTTCCCCAGCTCGCTGCCCAGGGTATTGAAAATTTCATCGATCTGCTGCGCGGTGATCAGCCGCGGATACTGTTCCGGCAGCAACAGCAGCAGCTCCTGGCCGCGGTCGATCATGTTTGGCAGTTCGGCAAACAGGCGCACCAGCTGGCGCCAGATAATCGGCATTACCACCAGCATCAACGCCACCATGGTCCCCACCAGCACCAGGCAGGCGATGGTCACCGCCACCCAGTGCGGCACCTTCCACGATACCAGCCTCTGCACCATGCCCTGCATCAGAAACGCGATCACCACCGCCGCCAGTACCGGCGCCAGCACCCCACCGAGGGTCGCCAGCACAACCATGGCGGCGAGCAACAGCAGGGTCAGGAGCACAACCTCTTCCTGGCTGAAATAGCGGTTGATCCAGCCCCGCACGATGGTGAGCATGCCGTTATTTTTATCTTGCTGTTTGATGACTGCTTCCCTCAGGCGGCTCTGCTTGCGGCCGCCGCATCCAGTAGTGAAACTCGCCGCCCCGGCATTCCGCCCGCAGCAGCGCCACCCCCGACAGCTCGGCAAAGCTGCGGAAGTCCCGCTGTGACGCCGGATCCGTCGCCAGCACGTGCAACAGCGTACCAGGTTCCACCTGGCGCAGCGCCCGTCGCATGGCGAGGAGCGGCTGTGGGCATGGAAGCCCGCGGGCATCTACCCTGTGTGCAGGCTCCCGAAGAATCTCCAGCGAACCGGTGTCCTGTTGCGTGGACATTTGCATGCGGTTTTGAGGCCTCAAGCGCGGTAAAGATTGGTTAAGTCGCGGATTATAACGGTGGCGCGCGGTCAAAGTGCAGAACCTTTTGCCGCAGAATTGATCAAAACCTCGACAGTCTCACAGGGTTACGTATAGTGTTAGCGGTAGGCATCCCCGCAGGCAGCAGTAAGAATATGACCAAAAAGCAGCACCAATTCACCTCTTCTGCAGAGGGACACTGGCAGCGGCTCGGGCGGCGGGCCCGCGGCCTGCTGCAGGGCCTCGCCATTGGCCTGACCCTCGGGTCGGCGCCGCTCGTCGCCAGCGCCCAGGACGACCACCATATCCAGCTTCCGGAACTGGGAGACTCCAGCAGCGGCCTGGTCTCCCGCGCGCGGGAGAAAGAGCTGGGGCAGATGTGGCTGCGCATGTTCCGCAGCCAGGTACCCGCCTCCAGCGACGCCCTGCTGCAACAGTACGTCGAGAACTCCCTCAAATCACTGGCAGAATACAGCCCGCTGGAAGACAAGTCTCTCGATGTGGTGGTGGTCAAAAACGACACCATGAACGCATTCGCGGTACCCGGCGGCGTTGTCGGGGTGCACACGGGACTGTTTCTGTTCGCCGAAAATGAAGACCAGTTTGCCTCGGTTCTGGCGCACGAACTTGCGCACCTGAGCCAGCGCCACTACGCGCGCTCGCTGGAAGCCCAGCGCAACAGCACCCTGCCCACCCTCGCCGGCATGCTCGGCGCGCTGGTACTGGCGGCCACCGCCGGCGGCGATGCCGGTATCGCCGCGATGACCGCCACCCAGGCCGCGGCCCTCGACAGCCAGCTGCGCTTCTCGCGCCAGAATGAACAGGAAGCGGACCGGGTGGGTATCGAGACCCTGGCCAAGGCCGGCCTGGACCCGGAAGCGGCCGGCGAGATGTTCGAACAGATGCTGAAAGCCACCCGCTATTACCGCCGCCCGCCGGAATTCCTGCTCACCCACCCGGTGACCGAAAAGCGGATTGCCGACGCCAAACTGCGCGCCAGCCGCATGGCGCAGACACCCCTGCGCGACAGCCGTGAATACCACCTGATGCGCGCCCGCATTCGCGTGGCCGCAGAGGCGACCCCGCAGCAGGCGGTGAAGCGTTTCCAGGCAGAACTGCGCGGGGTCAACGACAATGAGGACGCCGCCCGTTACGGCCTGGCGCTGGCGCAGAATGCTGCCGGCAAACCCGACTCGGCGCTGGACACCCTGCAACCACTGCTGGACAAGGAACCGAACAAGGACGCATTTATCCTGGCGCGGGCGGAGATTGACCTGACCCGCCACGACTACAACAACGCAACCCGGCGGCTGCAGAAGGCGGTGGACAAGAACCCGAAAAACCACGCCCTGATCATGGGCCTGGCGAACGCGCACTTCAAAGCCGGCAACTACCTGGCGGCGGAGCGCATTCTCAAGAAGCACAGCCGCGTGCGCCGCAAGGACCCGGCAGTGTGGTACCTGCTGGCGGAAACCCACGGCCTTGCGGGCGATATCGTTGGTGTGCATGAGGCCCGTGCCGAGTACTACATCCTGAACGGGGTGTTCGACAAGGCACTGCAGCACCTGCGCCACGGTGTGCGCCTGGCACAGAATGATTACCAGACCCACGCGATTCTGGAACAGCGCATGAAGGATGTGATCAAGATGCAGGAGAAGGCGAAGGAGCTCTGATCTTTCCCGTTCCCGAAAATAAAAAAAGAGCGGCAATAGCCGCTCTTTTTGTTTTCAGTCCGCACCAGCTTCAGTCCAGAGGCTTGCGGAAATCCAGCATCCGCTGCAGCGGCTTCATCGCCCGCTTGCCCAGCTCCGGATCCACCAGAATTTCGTTGTCACCGCGCTCCAGCACTCCGCACAGGTTTTCCAGCGAGTTCATTGCCATCCACGGGCAGTTTGCGCAGCTGCGACAGGTGGCGCCAGAACCGGCGGTGGGCGCGATGATCAGCTCCTTGTCCGGGCACTGCTGCTGCATCTTGTAAAAGATGCCCTGGTCCGTGGCCACGATAAACTGCTTGTTCGGGCGGGTTTTGGCGGCATTGATAATCTGCGAGGTTGAACCCACCACATCCGCCAGCTCCACTACCGCCGCGGGGGATTCCGGGTGTACCAGCACCAGCGCTTCCGGGTACATCGCCTTCAGGTCTGCCACACCCTTGGCCTTGAACTCCTCGTGCACGATGCAGGCGCCGTCCCACAGCAGCACATCGGCGCCGGTCTGCTTCTGCACGTAACTGCCCAGGTGCTTGTCCGGGGCCCACAGGATTTTTTCGCCCTGGGCGTCCAGGTAATCCACCACGTCCAGCGCAATGCTGGAGGTCACTACCCAGTCCGCGCGCGCCTTCACCGCGGCGGAAGTATTCGCATAGACCACCACGGTGCGATCCGGGTGCTGGTCACAGAATGCGGAAAATTCGTCGATGGGACAGCCGAGATCCAGCGAGCAGGTGGCTTCCAGTGTCGGCATCAGCACGCGCTTGTGGGGGGTGAGGATCTTGGCGGTTTCGCCCATAAACTTCACCCCGGCAACAATCAGGGTATCGGCCTGGTGCTGGGCGCCGAAGCGCGCCATTTCCAGCGAATCGGACACACAGCCGCCGGTGTCTTCCGCCAGCTGCTGGATCAGCGGGTCGGTATAGTAATGGGCGACCAGCACCGCATTCTGCTCTTTCAGCAGGCGTTTGATGCGCTCGCGCCAGAGCTCCAGTTCTTCCTCGGAATAGTGATGCGCAGCCGGATGCGCCAGGTAATCCTGGACGAAATCCCGCGGATCAATACCGCCACCCAGGGTGGAAGTGGCAATTTTTTCGCTGCTGTCAGTCATGCGGTCCTGTATCTCTGTACTGCCGGGAAAAGCGGGCATTATAACGCCCCGGAAAATTTTCGCCGGTCAGCGTAAGTCTAATCTCGCCAACGGCACAGAACGAGGCACAAAAAGCGCAGGAAAGTATGTAAACAAGGGAAGAAATGGTGGGTCGTGCTGGATTCGAACCAGCGACCAATTGGTTAAAAGCCAACTGCTCTACCAACTGAGCTAACGACCCATGAACCGTGAGACCTCTTCGCGCGGAAGACGACTCCAGCTGTGATACCGGCTTCTCTGGCAGAGAGTGAAAAGCCGATATGGAAGGGGAAAATGGTGGGTCGTGCTGGATTCGAACCAGCGACCAATTGGTTAAAAGCCAACTGCTCTACCAACTGAGCTAACGACCCTTAATCCCCCTCGCTGTGAGGAGCTGCGTATCTTACGGATCTAATCCGAAAACACAAGACCCGATGACAAAAAAATTACCAGCAAATTGAAGGGCTTAGCGATACCTGCCCGCCGGGCAATCCGGGGCTGCCCGTCGCGCGGTTCCACCGCAATCAGGTGTAAACCGTCGGATCCTCAAGTCCCGCTTCCGCGAACCCCGCGGCCCGCAGGCGGCAGCTGTCACAGCGGCCACAGGCGGCGCCATTGGGCTGCGCTTGATAGCAGCTGACCGTCAGACTGTAATCGACGCCCAGCTCACTACCCCGCTTGACGATGTCCGCCTTGGTCATCTTCATCAAAGGTGCGTGAACGGTAAGCTTGTTCCCTTCCACACCGGCTTTGGTGGCGAGGTTCGCCATCTTTTCAAAGGCGTCGATGTACTCCGGTCGGCAATCCGGGTAACCAGAGTAATCAACCGCATTGACGCCCACAAAAATATCTTGCGCCCCCAGCACTTCCGCCCAGCCCAGGGCGATAGACAGGAACACGGTGTTGCGCGCCGGCACATAAGTGACCGGAATGCCGGCGGTTTCCTCTTCCGGCACCGCAATGCTGTCATCCGTGAGTGCCGACCCACCAATGACCCGCAGGTCAAGCTTCACCACCTTGTGCTCGCGGGCGTCCAGGTCCGCAGCTACCCGCTGCGCAGCCATCAATTCGGCGCTGTGGCGCTGGCCGTAGTCAAATCCCAGCGCGTAACACTCGTACCCTTCCGCGCGGGCCATCGCCAGCACGGTGGCGGAGTCCAGGCCGCCGGAAAGCAGGACCACGGCTTTCTTTTTAGTCTGTTCAGTGCTCATAAGCCTCGCGCTCGTCATCTTTTTAAACAGGAAGGGGACTGAAGAGGGCTCAGACCCCGGGGATGTCGCCCCACAACAGTTTGTGCAGCTGTAACTGCATGCGCACCGGCAGGCGGTCCTCGATAATCCAGTCCGCCAACTGGCGTGCCGGCAGCTGCTCGTAGCTGGGCGAAAACAGGACCTCGCCCACCCGCTCGTGCAGGCGGTACTGGTCCAGGGCGAATTTGGCCCAGTCGTAGTCGCCGCGGTCACAGATCACGAACTTTACCTGATCCTTTTCCGTCAGCAGCGGCAGGTTTTCCATGCGGTTGCGGGACTGTTCGCCGGAGGCCGGGGTCTTGAGGTCGACCACCCGCGACACCCGCGGATCCACCTCGTCCACCGCCATGGCACCACTGGTTTCCAGTGATACCTGGTAGCCAGCATCGCACAGCGCGGTCAACAGCGGCAGGCAGTTGGGCTGCGCCAGCGGTTCACCACCGGTTACACACACCCTCGGCAGCGGGTAACCGCGAACCGCGTACCCGTCCACTTTCTGCAATATCTCGGCCAGGGACAGGCGTTCGCCACCGTAGAAGGCGTACTCGGAGTCACAGTAGGTACAGCGCAGCGGGCAGCCGGTCAGGCGCACGAAGATCGTGGGCCGGCCGGAATCCCGGGCTTCCCCCTGCAGGGAGTAGAAAATTTCGCTTATGCGGAGAGACTCCGCGTTCAGGTCAGTCATGATTCCACAGCCTGTGCCGGTTCCGCTGAATCGGCACATATAAAAACGCCCGGGTGACGGATGCCACCCGGGCGCGGGATCATAGAGTTTTTTTGATCACAAAACCAGCACCTGCAAAAGGCGCAGATTACTGGAAGTTATCTTTCAGGTACTGCTTGGCGAGGCCGGCGGCACGGGCATCACTGCCTGCCACCTGCTGCAGCAGTTCTTTTGCCTTGGCGTTATCGCCCAGCTGGTGGTACACGGTACCGAGCTTGTAGCGGCCGTCCCACACCTTGCTGGAATTCGGGTAGCCGTCGAGCAGCGCCACAAACCACTGGCGCGCTTCCTCTACATTGCCCTGAACCAGCGCGATTTCCCCGAGCCAGTAATTGGCATTGGGGGCGTACTGGCCATTGGGATAGTCGTCGAGCAGGCTCTTGAACGCCTTGCTGGCACCGTCGTAATCCCCCTGGCGGGCCAGTCCGAAGCTGGCCTGGTAGCGCTCTTTTTCATCGCCACCGTTGCCACCGGCAGACCCGACAGAAGGAGCCGGCGTCACTGGCGCGCTGGTGCTGTCACCGTTCGCGTTATCGCCGCCTTCGGGCGCAGCGGTTGCCGGCGCATCGCCGGAAAGCTTGGCGATCCGGCGGTCGAGATCCATGTAGTCTTCGGTGCGCTGCTGTCGCAGCCGCTTGACCTCGTGCCTCAGCTCTTCAACCGCGCCGCGCAGTTCCTGGACTTCCTGCTGCAATACCTGCATCTGGTAGTAGGCTTCCGCTTGCGGACTGGCCTGCAGGCGACCGGCAGAGGTGTCGGTGCGGCTGGCCAGCTGGGGATAGCTGGGAGGCGGTGGGGTTTGCGAGCCCCGGCTGCTCGAACTGTTACTGGACAGGTCGACAATCGGGGCCTGCGAGAATACGGGCGATGCCGCAGCCATGGAGGCTGCGGCGATCGCAATACTTCTGATCAGAAATGTCAGTTGCATGCTTTTAGATTAGTTGATCACCACGCGACGGTTCATGGCGCGAGCGCTTTCGCTGGAACCTTCCTGCGCCGGACGCTCTTCACCGTAGCTGATCACTTCCAGGCTGGCAGCGTCAACGCCCTGCAGCACCAGGAAGTCGCGAACCGCGTTGGCACGACGCTCGCCCAGAGCCAGGTTGTATTCACGGGTACCCAGTTCGTCAGCGTGGCCTTCCAGGCGTACGGTGCCGGTAGCGGCGCGCATACGGTCAGCGTGCTTGATCAGCAGCTCACGGGTGGAGGGCTTCAGCAGAGACTGGTCAAAGTCGAAGTAAACGACGTTGTCCAGCGGTACTACTACTTCCTGCGCCGGAGTTTCTTCAACTACCGGAGGAGGGGTTTGCTCAACCATCTGGTTGGCGCTGTCATCGGTGTCGGTGCTGGAACAACCGGCCATTACAGCCAGTACGCAAGCCAGACCCAGGCTGGTTTTTACTGATTTAAACATAAACAACTCCGCTTTAGTGTTATCGAAAAATCCTGTAAGACTTTAAATATGCCAAGACTTTATCTTTTCTTATTTGTTTGATTTCACACTTATCGCCAACACTTAAGGTTGGCGACAGGTACTGCATCAATCAAAGTAAGGCGACCACGCCGGCTCGCGGACATTTCCCTGCTGCGAAGGCAGGCTATATTTCACCCCGGCATCCAGCGATACCGCAGCTAGAATACCCTTGCTCCCCCGCTTGGTGGCGTACATCAGCATTGCGCCATTGGGCGCAATGCTCGGGGATTCGTCCAGGCGCGTCTCGGTGAGAACACGCATTCTGCCGGATACGATATCCATCGTAGCGATAGTGAATACCCCCCTGCTACGGTGCACCATAACCAGCGTTTTTCCATCGGGGGAAACCCGCGGACGCGCGTTGTAGTCGCCATCGAAGGTTAAGCGGTCGACTTGACCCGTGGCAAGGGTCAATTGATAAATTTGTGGCTTACCTCCCCTATCTGAAGTGAAAACCAGAGATTTGCCGTCCGGCATCCAGTTCGGCTCGGTGTCAATGGAGAAGTGACGGGTCAACCGGGTGAAACGACCGCTGTTCAGGTCAAGGACATAGATCTCAGGATTGCCATCTTTCGACAGCACCATCGCCAGCTTGGACCCATCCGGAGACCAGGTGGGGGAGCTATTCAGTCCCTTGAAGTTGGTCAACTGCTGGCGCGCGCCGGTGCGCAGGTTCTCGCGGAAGATCGCCGGGCGGCCGGTCTCAAAGGAGACATAAGCCACCTCCTGGCCATTGGGGGACCAGCTGGGAGACATCACCGGCGCGCTGAAGCGGCGGATCTGGCGGGCGCGAGCGCCGTCGATATCCGAAAGAATCAGTGCGTAGCTCGGCTTGCCGCCGCGCTGGGTTTCCTGCACGTAGACCATCTGGGTACCGAAGGCACCGCGAATGCCGGTTATGGCCTCGAAGATCTCGTCAGACGCGCGGTGGGCAATATCCCGCAACTGCTGGGCACCGCCGGTCACCTGCTTGGTAAAGGTTTTGTGCTGACCAAAGATATTGACGAGGTCAAATGTCAGCAGATAGCCGCCGGCTTGCGGCTGCATACGGCCGGTCACCACGTATTCCGCGCCCAGGATTCGCCAGTCGCGGAAGCTCACCTCCTCCGGTGTTTTCGGGAACGACAGCATATCTGTGCGCGGAATCGGCGCGATCAGGCCACTGCGGCGCAGGTCCGCAGACACAATCGCGGCCACATCTTCCGACAACACACCGCTGCCGGACCAGTCGAATGGCACCACCGCGACGGGGGTCGGGTTGTCGTTACCATCGACAATTTCCACCACCAGCTGCGCCTGGGCGGAAACCGCCAGCACACAGCTGATCAGGGTGGCAAAGAACAAAGAGACTGTTTTTTTCATCATTGGCGCAAGCCTTCGACTCGGAATATCAGTTTGGTGGTTCGTATCTGGCGCTCAAACAGCGACGGTTCCTCACGGGCCACTTCGGCCACCTCGGGGAACACCTCTACTTTCTTGACCGCGGTAGAGACAGATCTATCCACAGCGGCATTGCCACTGCTCTTGGTAATGGTGGAAGCCACCACCCGCCCGGTGGGCACGAAGTTGATCTGCACCTCCACGACCATACCATTGCGGGCGCTGGGAGGGCGGCTCCACACGGCTTCAATCCGTTGCTGGATCGCCTGGGCAACGGACATCACGGCGGCGGCATCATCACTCGCCTCGCTCAGCTCCTCTTCTTCCTCGAGGGCCTCCTCAAAGGCGCTCTGGCGCTCCTTCTCAAGCTGCTCTTTGCGCTCCTGCTCCTTGCGCTCTTTTTCCTTGCGCGCCCTCTCTTCCGCCGCACGCTTCTTGCGCTCGGCTTCTGCCTTGGCCTTTTTCTCTGCCTCGAGCTTTTTCTTGCGCTCTGCCGCGGCCTTGCGTTTCTTCTCAGCCTCGGCCTTGCGCTGGCGCTCCAGCTCCTGCTGGCGGCGCTTTTTCTCGATCAGATCCACCTTGGGTGGCGCGGTTTTCTTCTGCGCCTTGGACTCCAAAGTCACCAGCTTGGCCTGCACAAACTTGGGCATCGGCTTCAGTTCGCGCTTGTGTTCCGCTTCCCAGCCGAACGTCAACACCGCGATCAACGCCGCGTGCAGGGCAACACTTATAACGATAGCCGGGCCGTAGGAGCCGTTCATATCAGTCTCGCGACCCCACTCATTCCGACGGCGGCTCGGTGACCAGGCCCACACTGGGCGCACCGGCCTGCTGCAGTTGGGTCATGGCGCCGACAATCAGGCCGTATTTGGCGTCGGTGTCACCCCATACCAGTACCGGGGTCTTGGGCTTCTGGCGCAGCACCTTGGCCACGGTGTCCTTGATCTCCGCCAGCGGTTTGGCGACTTTTTCATCATCACCCAGATTCAGGTAATAGGTGCCATCGGCGCGCACGGAAATGATCAGCGGCTCGTCGTCGGTGTCATCGATGGGGGCAGAAGGCGCATCCGGCAGGTCCACCTTGACACCCTGCATCAGCAGCGGCGCGGTCACCATAAATACGATCAGCAGCACCAGCATCACGTCGATGTACGGCACCACGTTGATCTCGGAGACCAGCTTGCGCTTGGGCGTTTTGCGAAAATTGCTCATTACTAAGCTCTACTCTCGGTTTCGCTCTTTCCTGGCGACAGGCGTTAGCTGGCGGCGTGCACCTTGCGGTGCAGGATGGAGGAGAACTCTTCGGCGAAAGTCTCGTAGCTGGACAGCAGCCATTCCGCGCGGGCGGAGTAGCGGTTGTAGGCCATGACCGCGGGAATCGCGGCAAACAGGCCCATGGCGGTCGCCACCAGTGCCTCACTGATACCGGGCGCCACGGTGGCGATGGTGGCCTGGTGCATGGTGGCCAGGCCGCGGAAGGAGTTCATGATCCCCCACACGGTGCCGAACAGGCCGATATAGGGGCTGACGGAGCCGACGGTCGCCAGGAACGGCAGGTTCATTTCCACCTTTTCCTGCTCCCGGGACATGGCCACGCGCATGGCCCGCTCGGTGCCCTCCATTACCGCCGCGGGACTGCTCTTGCCCTGCTGGCGCAGGCGGGTAAATTCGGTAAAACCGGCGCGGAAGATGGACTCGACCCCGTCCATGCGGCCCTTCTCCGCACGGGCGTTGCCGTCGCGGAACAGCTGGTTCAGGTCGGAACCGGACCAGAAGCGGCGCTCGAAGTTGACCAGGGACTTTCTCGCCCGGGACAGGTAACTGCCCCGCTGAATGATCATCACCCAGGAAATGACCGAGGCCATCAGGAGCATCAGCATCACCAGCTGCACCAGCAGACTGGCACTGGAAATCAGGCCCCAGAGAGAAAGTTGTTCACCGGCATTCATGTTATCGACTCGCTGCCTTCAATGCTTGATAGATGTTTTCAGGTAAGGCGCAGGGTTTGCGGCTGGCGTCATCCACGCAGGCCACTTTGACCACACCTTCGCAAATAATTTCATCGCCGCGCCAGATTTTCTGTTCAAAGGTCACGGCGGCGCGCCCCAGTTTGCCAACGGCGGCACTGGCGCGCAATTTATCGTCCAGTATTGCACTCCGCCGATACTGAACCTCCGCTGAATGCACCACCAGCAGCAACCCCTGCTGCGGCATGGCGGGCTTATCATAGCCGAGGGACCGGACCAATTCTGTGCGCGCCCGCTCCATATACTTTAAATAATTGACGTAATACACGATTCCGCCAGCGTCGGTATCCTCGATATAGACGCGAATGGGAATACTGAAAGGCTCTGACACGCGTTATTCCTGAATTTCGGCCCGCCAGCTCGGTTATTCTGTCGATGGCGGTTGATGGCCTCCGGTGCACCTTCACAGGTTGCACCGGAGGCTAAATGAGACATGCTACAGGATGCAGACCGATCCGTCAGGTGCGGTCAGGCTTGGGAATGCCGAAGTGTTCGTAGGCCAGTGCGGTCACCACTCTGCCCCGGGGGGTGCGCGCGAGATAGCCCTGCTGGATCAGGTAGGGTTCCAGCACGTCCTCGATGGTATCCCGCTCTTCGCTCACCGCAGCGGCGAGGCTGTCGACCCCCACCGGGCCGCCGTCGAACTTCTCGATCATGGTCAGCAGCATGCGGCGGTCCAGCTGGTCGAAGCCGCTGGCGTCCACGTTGAGCATATTCAGCGCGCGGTCCGCGGTGTCGGCACACACGTGGCCGTCACTCTTCACTTCCGCGTAGTCGCGCACCCGGCGCAGCAGGCGGTTGGCGATCCGCGGGGTGCCGCGCGCGCGGCGCGCCACCTCGTGCGCACCGCCCTCATCCATGTCCACGCCCATCAAGCCCGCGGAGCGCGCAACGATACTGGTAAGGTCTTCCACGTTGTAGAACTCGAGACGCTGCACGATACCGAAGCGGTCCCGCAGTGGCGAGGTCAGCAGGCCCGCGCGGGTGGTGGCCCCCACCAGGGTAAACGGCGGCAGGTCCAGTTTGATCGAGCGGGCCGCGGGGCCTTCGCCGATCATGATATCGAGCTGGTAATCCTCCATCGCCGGGTACAGCACTTCTTCCACGTGGGGGCTGAGGCGGTGGATCTCGTCGATAAACAGCACGTCGCCGGGCTCGAGGTTGGTCATGATCGCGGCGAGGTCGCCGGCCTTCTCGAGCACCGGGCCGGAGGTGGTCTTGATCGCAACCCCCATTTCCGCCGCGATAATATTGGCCAGGGTGGTCTTGCCGAGACCGGGTGGGCCGAATACCAAGGTATGGTCGAGGGCCTCTTTGCGCAGTTTCGCGGCCTGGATAAAAATTTCCATCTGCTCGCGCACCACTGGCTGGCCGACATAGTCGGACAGGGTCTTGGGGCGCACCGCGCGGTCATACTGCTCTTCCTGCCCGCTGGGGCCGATGGGTTCGGGGGCGATCAGGCGGTCGGCTTCAATCACGGGGCGATCTCACAAATTTGGCTTTTCAATTTCATGCGGGCGCCATGCTTTTGAGGGCGAGGCGAATCAGGGTGGCGCTGTCGGCGTCGGGCTGCTCTTTGGCCGCGCGGGCAACCATTTTGCTGGCGTCTGTGGGTTTGTAACCCAGTGCGGCCAGTGCACTTTCGGCCTCGCCGGCGTGGTCAATCTTGGGTTCGGCACTGGTGGCCATCAACGGGATATCGCCGAGGTCGCCGGTCTGCGGGGTGAGTTTGCCGCGCAATTCGATGATCAGGCGCTCGGCGGTTTTCTTGCCCACGCCCGGCACTTTGACCAGGGCGCCGACATTGTCGTCTGCCACACAGCGCGCCAGCGCAGCACCGTCGAGGCCGGACAGGATCGCCAGCGCCATTTTGGGGCCGACGCCGTTGACCTTGATCAGGGTTCTGAACAGCTGCCGGTCCGACTCGCGGATAAAGCCAAACAGCTGCTGGGAAGTTTCCGACACTGCCAGGTGCGTGTGCAACTGCACGCTTCCACCCAACGGGGGCAGCTCGAAAATGGTGGTCATGGGGGCCAGCACTTCGTAGCCCACACCCTGGACGTCTACCAGTAATTGAGGAGGCTGTACTGCGGCCAGGGTGCCGGTGAGTCTTCCGATCATTGTTATTCCTGATCTTGATTCGGGTTCCGGGGCTCCTTCACTTGGAGCCCGGTGGTACCTACTGTGTTATTTCGGTGGCGGCGCTGTTGCCGGTAATGCTTTGCAAGACACGCCGTGAACCCGGTAGCAAAACCGCCACGGACTACCAGACTCGGTACCCGCAAACCCTCAGCCCAAACCAGACTCGCTAAGTAACACTCAAGCGCCCGCGCCGGAACCGCGCCCGCGACCCGGCAGAAGACTGAATCAAGGTCTGCATCGTATGCATATGACAAAGCGCCACCGCCAACGCATCTGCGGCATCTTCCTGCGGCGAGGCGGGTAGTTTCAGCAGGGTTTTGACCATGTGCTGCACCTGCAGCTTGTCCGCGCCACCATTGCCCACCACCGCCTGCTTGACCTTGCGCGCCTCGTATTCCGCCACCGGCAGATCCGCGTGGGTGGCCGCAACAATCGCAGCACCCCTCGCCTGCCCCAACTTCAGGGCCGAGCCGGCGCTCTTGGACATGAATACATTCTCGATCGCCATCTGCTGCGGCTGGTACTGCTGCGCAATCTGGCTGACGGCATCGAAGATCAACTTGAGGCGTTCCGGCAGGGGGCCGTCGGGCAGGCGGATCACGCCGCTGGCCACATAGCGCGCATTGGAGCGCTCTACATCGATCACGCCGTAACCGGTCTTGCGCGAGCCGGGGTCAATTCCCAGAATTCGGGTCACGGCGAGCAGCCCCCTGTACATTTATACAATTGTTGCGGGAAGTGTCCCAAGGCCGCGCCGGGGCGTCAAGGGCGGCTTCGGCAATGGTGAAGCCCGGATACAAAAATGCCCCGACGAGCGGGGCATTTGACTGTAATGGGTACGCTGGGGTTAGCCCAGTTCTTCCATTACTTCGTCCGGAATATCTGCGTTGGTGTACACATTCTGCACATCGTCCAGGTCTTCCAGCATATCCACCAGCGCCATTACCTTCTCCGCACCGTCCTTGTCCATGGGCACGGTGGTGGACGGGATCATGGCGATCTCGGCATTGTCAGGCTTGAAGCCCGCTTCACTCAGGGCGTCTTTCACGGACATGTAATCGGTGAATTCGGTGGTGACCTCGATGCTGCCGTCGTCATTGGTCTCGATGTCTTCGGCACCCGCCTCGAGGGCGGCTTCCATCAGTGCATCTTCGTCCGCGCCCGGCTCGTAATACATCTGCCCCTTGCGCGAGAACAGGTAGGCTACGGAGCCATCGGTACCCAGGTTGCCGCCGCGCTTGGTAAAGGCGTGGCGCACTTCGGCCACGGTGCGGTTGCGATTGTCGGTCAGGCACTCCACCAGTACCGCAACACCGCCTACACCGTAACCTTCATAGGTTACCGCCTCGTAGTTGTCACCCTCGGCATTGCCGGCGCCGCGCGCGATGGCCTTGTCGATGGTGTCGCGCTTCATGTTCGCGCCCAGGGCCTTGTCGATGGTGGCGCGCAGGGTTGGGTTGTCATCCGGGTTGCCGCCGGACTTGGCGGCGACGGTCAGTTCGCGAATGATCTTGGTAAATACCTTGCCCCGCTTGGCATCCTGGGCCGCCTTGCGGTGTTTGATATTGGCCCATTTACTGTGTCCAGCCATCGATAATTCTCCGGTCTTACTCCAATTTACGACTTGAACGGATTCCCGTCACCCCGGCCTGCGCCGGAATGATGATGAGGAAACCTTAGCCCTACCTTTTTAACCAACCTGCTCTTCTTTCTGGCGCAGGCGAATGCTCAGCTCGCGCAGCTGCTTGGCGTCTACCGCGCCGGGAGCGTCGGTCATCACACAGGCCGCGCTCTGGGTTTTCGGGAAGGCGATGACGTCGCGAATGGAGTCGCTGTCGGTCATCAGCATCACCAGGCGGTCGAGGCCGAAAGCCAGGCCACCGTGGGGCGGTGCACCGTACTTGAGGGCGTCGAGCAGGAAGCCGAACTTCTCGCGCTGCTCTTGTTCGTCGATACCCAGCACGCCGAATACGGTCTGCTGCATATCCTGGTTGTGGATACGGATGGAGCCACCGCCCAGCTCGGTGCCGTTCAGCACCATGTCGTAGGCGCGGGACAGGGCTTCCAGCGGGCTCTTTTCCAGTTCTTCCGGCGCGCAGGAAGGCGCGGTGAACGGGTGGTGCAGTGCGGTGAGGCTGCCGTCATCGTTCTCTTCGAACATCGGGAAGTCCACTACCCACAACGGCGCCCACTCGGCCACGTACAGGTCGAGATCTTCACCCAGCTTGCAGCGCAGTGCGCCCAGGGCTTCGGATACCACTTTTTCCTTGTCCGCACCGAAGAAAATCAGGTCGCCGTTCTCCGCCTGCAGGCGGTCGAGGATGGCTCCGCGCACGTCATTCGGCAGGAACTTGACGATGGGGGACTGCAGACCGTTTTCCAGGTCCGCCTTGTCGTTGACCTTGATGTAGGCCAGGCCCTTGGCGCCATAGATCGACACGTACTTGGTGTAGTCGTCGATCTGCTTGCGGGTCAGCTTGTCGTTGCCGCCGGGTACCTTCAGCGCGGTGACGCGGCCTTTCGGATCATTGGCCGGACCGGAGAAGACTTTAAAGTCTACTTCGGTCATCAGGTCCTTGATCTCTACCAGCTCCAGCGGGATCCGCAGGTCCGGCTTGTCGGAACCGAACTTGGCCATGGCTTCGCTGTAGGGCATGCGCGGGAACTCGCCCAGGTCCACCCCCTTCAGTTCTTTGAACAGCTTGCGAATCATGCCCTCGGTGATGGACATGATGGCGTTTTCATCGAGGAATGCGGTCTCGATATCGATCTGGGTGAATTCCGGCTGGCGATCCGCGCGCAGGTCTTCGTCGCGGAAACACTTGGCGATCTGGTAGTAGCGGTCGAAGCCGGACACCATCAACAGCTGCTTGAACAGCTGCGGCGACTGCGGCAGGGCAAAGAATTTGCCCCCGTGGGTGCGGCTCGGCACCAGGTAGTCGCGGGCACCTTCCGGGGTGGCGCGGGTCAGGATCGGGGTTTCGATGTCCAGGAAGCCCTCGCCGTCCAGGTAGTTGCGGATGGCGTTGGTGATCTTGGAGCGGAAACGCAGGTTGTGCTGCATTTCGTTGCGACGCAGGTCCAGGTAGCGGTACTTCAGACGCACGTCTTCGCCGACGGCGGTGTGCTCGTCGAGCTGGAACGGCGGGGTCTCGGCGCTGTTGAGGATTTCCAGCTGCAGGCCGTAGACCTCAATTTCACCGGTGACCATATTCGGGTTTACCGCTTCGGGCGCACGGGCGCGCACGCGGCCGGTAACCTTAAGTACATATTCGCTGCGCACGCGGTCGGCCAGGGTAAAATGCTCCGCGGCGTCCGGGTCGAATACCACCTGGGCGATACCGTCGCGGTCGCGCAGGTCGATGAAGATCACTCCACCGTGGTCGCGGCGGCGGTCTACCCAGCCACACAGGGTTACTTCGCGGTCTATATCAGCGGATCGCAGGGCGCCACAGTAGTCGGTGCGCATGGAGTCTTATTCCCTTAGTCAGTAAATTTGAATCAGCTTGCTTTGGTTGCGCCGGCGGCAGAACTTGAACTGCCGGATGCCGGTTGGTCCTTTTTGGGCTTGGCGCCATCACCGGCAAGGTTCTTCTTGCTGCCGGTCTTGAAGTCGGTCTCGTACCAGCCGCCGCCCTTGAGGCGGAATCCGGCTGCGGAAATTTTCTTGCTCAGCCCGGCCTGATTACAGGCGGGGCAGTCTGTCAGCGGGGCGTCGCTCATACGCTGCAGGGCTTCCAACTGGTGGCCACAGGCCTTGCACTGGTATTCGTAGATAGGCATGGCTTCTACCTGAGATCTCACGGAATCCAAAGGGGCGCAGATTATACATGAGCACCCGGGAGGGAAGAAGTTACTGGAGGCCGAGCCCTGTCCCGCCCCCTTTTCGGGGTGACAAAAGGCTAATTTCCGGCCAAAACCCTATAAAAATGCACTTTTTTTCCAATTTTCCCCGGTGCGCGCGGATAAAAACTGGATATACTCAGTCCAGTACTTGGGAATACCCTGTTGTACTGGGGAATCCGGGCCTTTTCCGGAGCTCCCGAACCACTTTCACTGGAAAAACACTTATATAGAAGGAAGCTAACGATGGCCGCACGCAAAAAAGCAGCAGCTAAGAAAGCCCCCGCCAAGAAGACTGCAGCCAAGAAGGCTCCAGCGAAGAAAGCAGCAGCCAAGGCCGCTCCGAAGGCCAAGAAAGTGACTGCAATCAAGGAGAAGTACACCAAGACCCAGATCCTGAACCAGATCGCGGAGAACACCGAGCTGTCCCGCAAGCAGGTTCAGTCTGTTCTGGACGAGCTGACCGATCTGATCGAAGGTCACGTAAAGAAGCGTGCGGTAGGCGAGTTTGCGCTGCCGGGTCTGATGAAGATCACCACTGTGAAGAAGCCGGCCAAGAAGGCGCGCAAGGGTATCAACCCGTTCACTGGCGAAGAGACCATGTTCAAGGCCAAACCTGCGAGCATCCAGGTAAAGATTCGCCCGCTGAAGAAGCTGAAGGAAATGGCCGAGTCCTGATTTTCGCCCGCTTTCAGCCAGGAAAACCCCGCTTTTGCGGGGTTTTCTGGTTCTGGGGCACCGGTTCTTACCAAGCCCGTGGCGGTGCTGGCACCGGTGAAGGTTCGCGAGACACGCCGTAAACCCATCCCTGGGGGCTCTGCACCGGCATCCCTGCCGGTGAAGGTCTCACGAACCTCCACCGGCGCCAGCACCTTCCTGCTAACCTTCCTCACAAGCGAGCCCCTACCAAAACCCGCCCCCACCGGCGTAAAATGGCCGCCCTTTAAATTCCACCGACAGTAAAAGAAAGCACTATGCGCGCATCCCGCTATCTGATCGCCACCCAGAAAGAAACCCCCAATGACGCAGTGGTCATCAGCCACCAGCTGATGCTGCGCGCCGGCATGATCCGCCGCCTGTCTTCCGGCCTCTACACCTGGCTGCCCACCGGCCTGCGGGTACTGCGCAAGGTGGAAAAGATCGTGCGCGAGGAGATGAACAGCGCGGGCGCGCTGGAAGTGCTGATGCCGATTGTGCAGCCGGCGGAGCTGTGGGAGGAGTCCGGTCGCTGGCAGCAGTACGGTCCGGAACTGCTGCGGATCCAGGATCGCCACGACAATGCCTTCTGCCTGGGCCCGACCCACGAGGAAGTGATCACAGATCTGGTGCGCACCGAGGTCAGCAGCTACAAGCAGCTGCCGGCCAACTATTACCAGATCCAGACCAAGTTCCGCGATGAGATCCGCCCGCGTTTCGGTGTGATGCGCGCGCGCGAGTTCACCATGAAGGATGCCTATTCCTTCCACCTGACCGCGGATTCCCTGCAGGAAACCTACGACACCATGCACGGTGCCTACTGCCGTGTCTTCGACCGCATCGGCCTGGATTACCGCCCGGTGCTGGCGGACACCGGTTCCATCGGGGGCTCCCACTCCCACGAGTTCCACGTACTGGCAGAGAGCGGCGAGGACGATATCGCGTTCTCCACAGTGAGCCGTTACGCGGCGAATGTGGAACTGGCGGAGGCGGTTGCCCCGGCGGGTGAGCGTGCGGCGCCGTCCAAGGATATGGAAGAGGTTCACACCCCGAACCAGAAGACCATTGCGGCGGTGAGCGAGTTCCTGGACACGGACCCCGCGCACTCGGTGAAGACCCTGATCGTGCTGGGAGAAACCGAGGAAGAGGACGCAACCGCACCGCTGGTGGCACTGGTGCTGCGCGGTGACCACGATCTGAATGAGCTGAAGGCGGAAAAGCTGCCGGGCATTGCCAGCCCGCTGGAATTTGCCCCGGAAGCGCGCATTGCCAGCGAGCTGGGTTGCGGTGTCGGTTCCCTGGGCCCGGTGGGTATGAATATCGAGGTGGTCGTCGACCGCGCCGCGGCGCACCTGGCGGACTTTATCTGCGGTGCCAACAAGGACGATTACCACCTGACCGGGGTGAACTGGGAGCGGGACGTACCGCTGAAGCGCGTGGAAGACCTGCGCAATGTGGTACCCGGCGATGCCAGCCCGGACGGCCAGGGCACCCTCGAGATCAAACGCGGTATCGAAGTCGGCCACATCTTCCAGCTGGGCGACAAGTACAGCCGCGCGATGAATGCGACGGTGCTGGACGAGAACGGCAAGGAGCAGGTGATGACAATGGGTTGCTATGGCATCGGTGTTTCCCGCGTGGTGGCCGCGGCCATCGAGCAGAACCACGACGATGCCGGCATCATCTGGCCGGAAGCCATCGCGCCATTCCAGCTGGCGATTGTGCCGATCAATATGCAAAAGAGCGAGCTGGTACAGCAGAAGTGCGAGCACATCTATGAAACACTGACCGCCAAGGGCATCGATGTACTGCTGATGGACGAACCCAAGGCACGCTTGGGGGCAATGCTGGCCGACACCGAGCTGATGGGCATCCCGCACCGTATCGTCATCGGCGACCGCGGACTCGAAAAAGGCAACATCGAGTACAAGGGCCGCCGCGACAGCGAGAATCAGGAGTTCTCTGCGGACCAGATTCTGGACATTCTTCTGGAAAAGATTGCCCACTGATCTTCCGGCTTCGAAGCCCTTCGGAGCTTCGTAAGCAGGCCCGGAGGCGGCCAATCACTGGGGGGAGGGTTTCAGGACCGCTGTGAATACGTCCCTGTACGCTCTGTCGGAAACATCCCTGTTTCCGACAGTCCTGAAACCCTCCCCCCAGCGCTTGGCCGTGGCGAATAGTTCTGTGCTCTGATTAACCGGCATTTATCGAAGTGCCGAACTCTGATGTAAAGGCCCTGATACCGGGTGCACCTTTGCTGGACCTTCACCGCCATGGATGGCGGTGCAGAGCCCCCAGGGATGGGTTTACGGCGTGTCCAGCAAAGGTGCACCCGGTAGCAGGGCCGCCAACGGACCAGCTTAAAGTCACTGCCCTTCCCCAGCCCATTCCCGTAAAATCCCACCCCATGATAAGAAAAGCCCTCACCACACTGCTGCTGTGCCTGCTCAGCGCCGCCGCATCCGCCCAGGTAAAACAGGTGGATCCGGAACTGCTGTTAGCCCTGAAAAGTGCAGTGACCGAGGCAGACAGTTTTGCCGACCGCTTCGATGCCGAAGTGTGGCTGATGGCCAAGTCCCAGCCCCTGGCCCGCTATATCAAAGAACCCGAAGAACGCATGCGGGTACTCAAGGCCATCCATCGCGAAGCCACCCGCGCCGGCCTGCAGCCGGAAATCGTCCTCGCCGTGATCCAGATCGAAAGCGCCTTCGACCCCTACGCCGTGTCCCGCGTGGGCGCCCAGGGGATGATGCAGGTAATGCCCTTCTGGAAAAATGAAATCGGCCGCCCCGAGGACAACCTCATCCATATGGACACCAACCTCCGCTACGGCTGCACCATCCTCAAGCACTACATCAAAAAGGCCAAGGGCAATATGGCCAACGCGCTGGCCTACTACAACGGCAGCTACGGCCGCCACACCTACAGCCGCAAAGTCCTCGACGCCTGGGTCGCGCGCTGGCGCTAGCCGGAAAACCAGGGGACAGAAAAGGGTAACCAGAGGTATGTCAGTGAGTTACAGCTTTTTTACCGGCGCAGCCTGCAGCCTGTTATTACTGGCAGCCGCCAGGATCGGTATCAGTCACGCCCGCCGCCGGGGCAACACCTGGTTACTGGTTGTGCTATGCGGAGCCTTTTTCTACCTGGTGCGGCCGTTGCTCGGCATTGAACAGCCGGTGGTGGATTTTCTCATCGACCTGCCCACCATGCTGATTCCCGCCGCCTTCTGGCTGTTTACCCACCAGCTGTGCAGCGAAAGCCAGGACTTCCCGCGCTGGGGCTGGGGCCTGATTGCCGCGGACTTCATCATCGAGCTGGCCAGCCAGTTCAATCTGCACCCGCTGTTTTACCCCCTGTCGCAACCCTTCAAGTTGGGCCTGATCGGCGCCGGGATGGTCACCCTGATGCAGCAGCTTCAATCGGACCTGGTGGCCGAGCGCCGCCAGTTGCGTATTGCCCTGCTGATTGCCATCGGCGGCTACATGCTGATCGTGGTGTGTGCGGAATTCCTGTTTAATTATTATCCGGTGCCCAGTGGTATCACCACCCTGCACGCGGTCATGGCGGCGGCGCTCACTTTTGCCGCCTGCCTGTGGCTGCTGGCACTGTCTCCCAGAGCGCTGGAGGAATCCCTGCCCCAGGCCCCGCAGCCAGCGCCGACGCCGGAGGTTGCGGAGGAGCCGCAGGAAGCGCTGGACGAGAGCCAGCGCCAGTTATTGCAGAAATTGCAGGATCATATGGCGAGCGGGGGCTACCGCCACACCGGTTTGACCATCCGCGAGCTGGCGGCGCAGCTGGATGCGCGGGAGCATGTACTGCGAGCACTGATCAACCGCCACCTGGGATACCGCAACTTCAACGAATACCTGAACCAGTTCCGGATCGACGAGGCCAGCCGCCGCCTGGCGGACCCCGGTGAGGCCCACCTGCCGGTACTGACCATCGCCCTGGATATTGGTTACCGCTCCCTCAGCCCGTTCAACGCCGCCTTCAAACGCCGGCACCAGCTCACCCCCACCGAATACCGCAGGGAACAGCTGCCCGCCTGATCCGGCGGCATTTTCGGAATCCATCAGCTGTTTTTTCATTTTTCGCAAGCAACTGCGCAACGCTTGTAGCAAACTCCCTCCTCTACCTGCCGTGGGGCCACCGCCCCGCGCGCAACGGGCCCCTAGAATAAGCAATAAGAGGTGGAGGTATGGAGTTTCTGCTCGATATGGCGCGGGACTGGAGTGCGCACTTTCAGCGCGACCTGTTCCGTTATCTGCTGGCGGCAACGGTCACAAGCCTGTCGGTGGGCTTGCTATTCCGTCACTGGATGGATCGGCGGCGCCTGCAGAAGCGCCGTGCCAGCTGGAAAGATATCCGGCGCGAGGTCAGTTTCTCCATGCTTACCATGGCCATTTTTGCCACGGTCGGCATCGTTACCGGTATTCTGAAGGACTGGGGGCTGGTCAAGCTCTACTGGCATTGGAACGATTTTCCCCTGTGGTGGAACCTGGCGAGCCTGCCGGTGGTGATCCTGATACACGACGCCTACTTCTACTGGACCCACCGCACCATGCACCACCCGAAGCTGTTCAAGCACTTCCACCGGGTGCACCACCTTTCCCGCACCCCGACGCCCTGGGCCGCGTACAGCTTTTCCGTGGGCGAAGGTGTGCTGATGGCGCTGTTTTCCCCGCTGATCCTGATGGCGATACCACTGCATGTGGTGATCTGGCTGTCGTTTATCTTCGTGATGATCTTCCGCAACACCATGCTGCACGCAGGCTGCGAATTCCATCCCAGGGGGTGGGTGGACGGACCGCTGGATTTCATGACCACCACCACCCATCACGACCTGCACCACCAGCGATTCCAGGGCAATTACGGCTTTTACTTCACCTGGTGGGATCGCTGGATGGGCACGGAATTCCCCAACTACAAGGAGGTATTCCACAAGGCGGTAGATGGAGAGTTCAGCAGCGCGGGCGCGGCGCCGGAGCAGAAGCCCCCGGCCAACCCGGCCGCCAGCTAGCGGCCCTGGCGTGGCGCGCATGATGTGCACGGAAAGAGAAACAACCGGTGAAATTAGAAATCCGTCACCATTTTTTCACTTTCCGTAAGCCAAATCCGCGGGCCTGGACCAGACTCAACTGGCAGGACTGTCCTGTTGGCACTTAGCCCAGTCACCACCCGCTTTCAGGACAGTTCCTGCAAATCCAGTTTCCAGCCGGGGCTTTCCGTCCCGGCCACCGAATTGCGGCTGATCGGCAGATATCCGCATTGTTTACGCGGCCCTTGCGGCCGCGTTTTTTTGCCCTGACAGCACCGCGAAAATCAGATCGAGCGGCGGCGGTAATGCCGGTAGGCCGGCGACCAGGAGTTGCGCTCGATGGCCGCCTCCAGCCGGTCTTCCGTCACTTTCGGTGCCACACCGTCTTCCTGGGCCTGAATTCCCACTGCGCGGGCAATATGCAGGGTAATGTCGCGAATCTCCGCCAGCGGTGGCAGCAATGCGCCCTCTTCACACTTCACCACCGGCGCGTGTTCCGCCAGCGCGTTAGAGGCCGCCATCAGCATATTGTCGGTGACCCGGCGGGCGCCGGCGGCGATCACACCGAGTCCCACTCCCGGGAAGATGTAGACGTTGTTGCACTGGGCAATGCTGTGGGTAACCCCATCGACCTCCACCGGCTCGAACGGGCTGCCGGTAGCCACCATGGCCTCGCCACGGGTCCAGGTCAGCACCTCCAGGGGGGTCGCTTCGGCGCGGGAAGTGGGGTTGGACAGGGGCATGATCAGCGGGCGCGCACAGCCCTTGTGCATGGTCTCCACCACCGCCTGGGTGAACAGGCCACCCTGACCGGAGACCCCGATCATGATGGTGGGGCGCACCTCTTCCACCAGCTGCTGCAGATCCCACTCGCTGGCACCGTCGAAATCCGCCGGGTCCCGCGCCAGCCGCGCCTGAAAGTCGTGCAGGCCCTTCATGTCTCTGGTCACCAGCCCGTAGCGGTCAAACATGAACAGCTGCTTGCGCGCGTCGCTTTCGCTCAGCCCCTCTTCCACCATCGCCTTGACGATCTGCTCGGCAATGCCGCAGCCGGCAGAGCCGGCCCCCACCACCAGCACCCGCTGTTCGCCGAGGGATTCTTTCTTGCCCTTGCAGGCCGCCAGCACCGTGCCGAGACACACGGAAGCGGTGCCCTGGATATCGTCGTTGAAACAGCAGATCTTGTCGCGGTAGCGCTCCAGCAGCGGCATCGCGTTGGTCTGGGCGAAATCCTCGAACTGCACCAGCACCTTGGGCCAGCGGCGTTTAACCGCGGCCATGAACTCCTCCAGGAATTCGTCATACTCCTCCTGGGAGATACGCTCGTGGCGCCAGCCCATGTACATGGGGTCGTTCAGCAGGGTGCGGTTGTTGGTACCCACATCCAGCATCACCGGCAGGGTATTGGCGGGACTGATGCGGCCGCAGGCGGTGTAGAGAGACAGCTTGCCGATGGGGATCCCCATACCGCCGATGCCCTGGTCGCCGAGGCCGAGAATGCGCTCGCCATCGGTGACCACGATCACCTTCACATTGTCTTTGGTGGCGCTGCGCAGGATGTCGTCCATGTATTCCCGGTCCGCGTAGGACACAAACAGCCCACGGTGGTTGCGGTAGATATTGGAGAATTCCTCACAGGCCTGCCCCACTGTCGGCGTGTAGATGATCGGCAGCATCTGCTCGATGTGGTCGACGATCAGGCGGAAGAACAGGGTCTCGTTGTCGTCCTGGATCGCGCGCAGGAAAATGTGGCGGTCCAGGTCGCTCTTGCACTGCAGGTACTGGTGGTAAGCGCGGCGAACCTGCTCGTCGATGGTCTCGACGTTGTTCGGCAGGAGTCCGATCAGATTGAACTCGACACGCTCTTTCAGGGTAAAGGCGCTGCCTTTATTGAGCAGGGGCAATTCCAGCAGGGACGGGCCTGCATGGGGGATATACAGAGGGCGCTTTTCTTCGTTGGTCATTACTGCGTCGTCGGAAATTAACTAGAGCGCCGGCAGCGCTGCCGGCGGGGACGAAAGGAGGCGTGGCCGGCGCGGGTCCGGGCAAATCACGAACAACACGGCCAAAATGGTCACGAGATTTGCTCGAACTCGCCACTGTGGCCGAGTGCGCGAGAGCCTAACGCCGACGGCAGTGAATAACAACCGGGAGCGGAAATCTTATTCGGATTTCGGCGAGGACATGAACTTGATCAGCGCCTTGTACTGTTCATCGGTGCAGTCCGGGCACATGCCACCGGGAGGCATCGCATTGAGGCCGTTCTTGATCGAACCCAGCAGCGCATCCATGCCCTTGTCCAGGCGCGGCTTCCAGGCCTCGGCATCGTGCACCTTGGGCGCATTGGCCACTCCGGTGGCGTGGCAAACCTGGCAGGCCCGGTTGTAAATCTCTTCCGTGGACTCTGCCAGTGCCAGAGGGCTAGCCAGAATCAGCAGGGAAACAATAAAACAAACACGCATGATCAATGACCTTATAAAAATGAATGACTCGGCGGACAACCTAGCCCGATTCTACACATCCCCAGATGATATAGATCAACCAGCCCCACTCCAAAAACCCCGCCCCACTCGGCAGGTACGCATTCGCGGACATTCGAAATCACAACTACTTTAAACAGTGATAATTCCGAAGCGACAATAATCACCGGAGACAAGGATGCCGCGCCAACGCCTACGCAACTTCGCACGTGATCCTCTGTGCCATTTCGCCCTCCTCGGCGGTCTGCTGTTCGGTCTCAACAGTCTGTTCCAGAACGATACGCCCGACACCGACGAGATTGTCGTTAGCGAAAACCGGATCGAGCACATCGCGAACATTTTCCAGCGCGGCTGGCAGCGGCCGCCGGATGCCAGTGAACTGCGCGGGCTGGTGGACGACTTCGTGCGCGAGGAAGTCCTGTACCGCGAGGCGGTGCGCCTGGGACTCGACCAAGACGACACGGTGATCCGGCGCCGACTGCGGATGAAGATGGAGTATCTCGCCAAAGACCTGGTAAACGCCATCGAACCGGGTGACCCGGTGCTGGAAGCGTATTACCAGAAAAACCTCGCGCAATACGCGCGCCCCGCCCGCTACAGCTTCGAGCAGATCTATTTCAATAGCGACCGGCGCCCGGAAGTGGCCGAAGATGCGCGGCTGGTGCTGGCCAAGCTGGCCTCGGGCGACGATCCCCGGGAACTCGGCGACAGTAACCTATTGCAGCACAGCTACCAGGATATCAGCGCGGAGCGTATCGACCGCCTGTTTGGCAGCAGTTTTGTACTGCAACTGGCAGAACTGGAACCCGGGCAGTGGCAGGGGCCGGTCACTTCCGCCTACGGCGAACACCTGGTAAGAATCAGCGCACAACAGCCCGCCAGCACCGCGCCTTTCGCCTCCGTGCGCGATGAAGTACTGCGGGATTGGCAGCTGGCCGAGCAGAAGCGGATCCTGGAAACCCAGTACCAGACCCTGCGGAAAAACTACCGGGTGACCATCGCCGACATTGCCGGGATCGAACTCGGCCCAGCAGCGCAAGCCCCCGCATCCGGCGGCGAGGTGGCGCGCCAATGAAGATCCGCTTTCTCTCTGCCCTGCTTTGCAGCCTTGTGCTCAGCCTCCTGTCATTCGCCAGCTCGGCGCACGAACTGCGCCCGGCATACCTGGCGGTGGAACAGGTCGACGCGCAGCTGTTCGATGTCACCTGGCGGGTACCGGCCCGCGGTGAGATGCGACTGTCCCTCAACGTAAAATTCGACGAAAACACCGAGCAGCGCAGCCTGCCACAGCCACTGATGGCTACCGGCTACTACACCGAGCGCTGGCAGGTTTCCCACCCGGATAACCTTGTCGGCAGCCATATCGAGATTGCGGGGCTGTCACAGACCATGACCGATGCGATAGTACGCATCAGCTGGCTGGACGGCCGCGAGCAACTCACTCGCCTGCTGCCCGATCGCCCTGACATGGTGGTGGAGGAATCCCCGGGTAGCGGCCAGATCGCCGGCACCTATTTTGTCCTGGGTGTGGAGCATATCCTGCTGGGGATAGATCACCTGCTGTTTGTGCTGGCGCTGGTGGTGCTGGTGAGCGGCTGGAAACAGCTGGTGACGACGATCACCGCGTTTACCCTGGCACACAGCATCACACTGGCGGCGGCGGTGCTCGGCATTGTGTCTGTTCCACAGGCACCGGTGGAGGCGGTGATCGCGTTGAGTATTGTGTTTGTCGCTGCCGAGATCATTTACAAGGGACGGGGCAGCAGTTCGCTGGCGATTCGCAAACCCTGGCTGGTGGCATTTGGCTTCGGTCTGTTACACGGGCTCGGGTTTGCCGGGGCGCTGTCGGAGATCGGTATACCGGAGCAGGCGATTCCGCTGTCGCTGGCGCTGTTCAATATCGGGGTCGAGGCGGGGCAGCTGCTGTTTATTGCGACCGTCAGTGTTTTGATGCTGCTGTTGCGCAAGCTACCGCCGGTACAGCAGTGGGAGATCCGCGCGGACACCACCGCGACCATTGCCAGCGCCCTGCCGGTGGCCTACGCGGTTGGCGGGCTCGCCGCCTGGTGGCTGATTGACCGGACAATTGCGCTGGTGGTTTGACGCTGGGCTGGTGGCGACGGCATGAAGCGGGGCCGGTGGCGAGCAATCACACCCCAGCCACCAATCAATCCTGAAACAACAGCTCCAGCGGATAGCCGGTAAACGGCTTGGTCTTCTCGATCACCAGATGGGAGGTCATGCGGGTAATGGCGGCATCTTCGTCGGCGAGCAACTGCTCGGAGACGCGGTTGAAGTCTGCCGCGTCTGGACAGACAAAGCGCAGCATATAGTCGAATTCGCCGGACATTTTCACGCAGGAAACGATCTGCTCGATCTTGTTGATGGCGCGGCGGAAGCTTTCGCTGGTTTTCGAGTCCTGGCGTTTCAGGGCCACGTTGACGTAAAACTCCGCGTGGCGCACCTTGTCCAGGTTCACTTCCGCCTGGAACTCGCGGATAAACTTTTCATTGGTCAGCTTTTTCACCCGCGCCAGGCAGGCGCTTTCGGAGAGACCGATTTCATCTGCCAGGTTGAGGTTGCTGATACGGGCGTTGGTCTGCAAGACCTCCAGAATACGTAAATTGTGCCGATCTATTTTCACGGTTTTGTTCTGTCAGCCATAGGAAATTCAGGGGAAGGATAGCGGCATTCCCGCGCCGCCGAAACTCTCGCGAGCCCGGCCGCACGGAAATTGCGACTTGTAACGGGAGATCCGGCTCAGCTGGCCTGGCGGCAGCCGCCGGTAACGAAGCGCTCGATACGGTCGAGGGCGCGGCTCAGTTCCGCCTCATCCGCCGCCAGGGTCAGGCGCACGTGATTGACCGCGCTGGCGCCGAAGGGGCGCCCGGGCAGTACGGAGACGTGCTCGGCATCCAGCAGCGCCTCCGCAAAGGCCTCGCCATCATCCGCCACCGCGGAGACATCCACCATCACGAACATACCGGCATCCGGCGACGCGCAGCTCAGCCCGGGGATCTTGCCGATGCGCTCGACGATGAGGTCGCGGCGCTTTTCATAGGCATCGCGCATCTGCTTGACGAAGTAGGTATCAAATTCCAGCGCGAAGGCGGCCGCTTCCTGGATAAATTGCGGTACGCCGAAGATGGTGGCGCCGGCGTATTCGATCAGACGCTCCACCAGCGGCCCCTGGGCCACCGCCCAGCCGAGGCGCCAGCCACTCATGGCGTGGGATTTGGACAGACCGTCGATGACGATGACATTGTCCAGGTGTTCAGCGGCCGTGCGCAGGGAGGTGTGGCGGCGGGCGAAGGTGATCATGGAATACATCTCGTCGGAGATGAGCCAGATATTGCGCTCGCGACAGTAGGCGGCCAGGTCCCGTAGCTGTTCCGGGGTGGCCATGGCGCCGGTGGGGTTGACCGGGGTATTGATCATCACCACGCGAGTTTCATCACTGATAGCCTGCTTGATGGTTTCGGTGTCGAAGGCGAAGCCCTGCTCTGCGGGGCAGGCGACCTTTTTCACATCCAGCTGCAGGGCGTCGGTGATCGGCACATAACCGATGTACATGGGTTCTGGGATGACGATCTGTTCGCCGGGATTGAGCAGGCAGGAGAGCACGCCGTAGATGGCGTTGGTGCCGCCGGGGAAGACGACGACGTCGTCGGGATTGCACGGGTGGGGGCTGACTTTGCTTTCGATATCGGCGATGGCGCGGCGCAGGACGAGTTCGCCGGCAGCCGGTGAATAGTGGGTGCGGCCTACACCCAGTCGCGCGCGGGCATAGTCGAGGATGGGTTCCGGGGTGTCGAAGTTGGGGTCCCCGACACACAGGAAGATGACGTCTTCACCTTTGTTGGCCAGGGCGTGGGCGCGGTCGCTGACGGCCCAGACGTCGGCGTCGGCGGAGTGCAGGGCCTGGCTCTGCTTGCTGAAACGGGGGCTGTACATCTTCAGAATTCCATCTGCTTCGGTTGTTATCGATACCTCTACGTTAGCAACCGGCGGGGTAATCCATGGCGCTTAGGCATCGCCAAAATCGCATCAGCCAGATCTTTTGGAGGAATTAACCGCAGAATATGCGGCGAGACCTCCCCCTCCACAACTCCGGGTCCGTTTGACCTTCCGAGGCGGCAAATCACTGGGTATCGGGTTACAGGACCGCTTGAGCTAAAACCGGTAGTTAAGACTCAACCCGCCAATGGAGTCATCCGGCCGCACCAGGAAATCCGCAGCCACGCGGAGGTTGTCATTGATGTTCACCCCTACCATGCCGCCGACACCGTTCTGGAATACGCCGGTGTTGTCGCTGCGATAGGCGGGCAAATAAGCCCAGTTGCTGCGGATGGAGTTCACGCCAATACCGAGGTTGGCGTAGTCGTCGCCGGCGGTGTGTTCCAGCCAGAATTCGCCGAACCACTGGCGCTCGGCGGATTCCGGGCTGTTGTAGAAGAAGCCGGCTTTGCAGCGACGGTACTCGCGATCCTGGCCGTGTACCCAGAGGCCGAGGGGGTCCATGGGGAGTCCATAGCGACCGGCGTAGGTGTACTGGGGACGGGTGCTTTCGTGGAAACCGTTGACGTCGATCTCGGTCCACTCGGCGGAGACGAAGGGGCCCATAAAGCTTTCGAGGTTGCGACTGGCGTCGTAGCCGGCGCGAATGAACGCGTTGTAGCCGTCGCCGTCGGTGTCGCCGTCGAGGCGGGTGGAGAAGGAGTCGCCGAGGTGAATGGTGCGGTTGACGTCGTCGTAGTCGATGTCGGACCAGCCGATACCGCCGTCGACAAAGAAAAAGTCGTTGTCCCAGCGGGCAAAGGCGCTGAGGTTGAAGTTGCGGCTTTTGAGGAAGATGTTGTCCGGTTCGTATTCGCTGCCGCCATAGGACATGCTGAGGCCCCATTCCAGGTTGTCCATGGCCGCAAAGCTCATGCCGATAAAGCCGTCCCAGGCGGGGAATTCGTCATTCTGGGCGAGGCCGGCGCCCAGCTCCGCATGGCCGACACTGGCACCGGCAAATACGGTGGTATAGGGCTCGCGGAAGCGCTGGGACAACAGGTGGTGGTCGATATTGATGCGATGCTGGCGCAGGTTCTGGTAACCGAGATCCGGGAGTACCGCGAAACCGATGGGGGCGGTGAGGGTTGCGTAGTAGTAGTCGCCGAGCGCGCGCTGTGCCACCAGGGTGGGATGGATACTGTCGTAGAAAACCAGCATGTCGGCGTTCGGGTTGGTGCCATTTTCGCCGTATACGGGGTGGGGATTGGCACAATTGACATAGCAATAGGCGCTCTGGTCGATATTCGCGAGCCCGAAAGCGGCGGGACTGTCGACCATCAGTTCCAGCACACCCGCCAGATCCAGCAACAGAATATTGCCGATGTCGTTCAGCTGCTGGCGCAGGGTGTCATTGAACAGTTCGGTGCCGTAATTGGCGTAGTTAATCGCCGCGGCCCCCTGTGTGTACACGGCGGGAGTGCGGCCGATACGCGGTGCATTGGCCATCACCACATAGCGCGCTCCGGCTTCCTGCAGCTCACTGCCCGCGGTGGACAGGAAGGTGGCGGCGCGCTCCATGGACATGGGCGAGAGGCTGCTACCGCGCACGCCGTCGAGGATGTTGTTGCCGCCCCCCTGCAGAAAATAGAGCCCGTTTGGGTCCACCGTATTCTGCTCCAGGTAGCCCTGGCCGGTGGCAAAGGGCACGCCGGTGAGGGAAATGCCGTTGTTGGGGTCGTCCACCAGCGCCTGCAGGGCCGCGGGGTCACCGAAGGCGGCAGCCGCGGCCTGGGTTTCCGCGGGGCTCAGGTAGGGGCTCTCCCCTGCCGCCGGGTCGCATTCGCGGTCAGCACCACAGCGGCCCGCATCCGGCAGGATGGTGGTCAGGGAGTTGTGATCGGCGACCGTGGTATCCGGGAACAGGGTGCGGAAGCGCGCCCCGCCCACCACGTCCAGCAATACGTCTGCGGTGCGGTTGCCCCCAACCGCCCAGTTGGGGCCGTTTGCCAGTACTGATCGCGCCACCTGGGTGAACTGCTCTTCCGGGGTACCCGCCGCCGGCGCACAGGGAATGGCGCCGCCGAACGCGGGCCCCAGGCCGTAACAGGAATTCAGCGAGCTCAAGCCGAGCCGCTCGGCGAGAAAGGACGCCGCCGGCTGGCGGGGATAGATGCCCTGCGGGTCATCGGAGGTAAACACCCCCGCATTGCCGTTGTCCGAGATGCTGTCGCCGAACACCGTCATGGAACTGAACAGGCCGGGCATTACCTCTTCCGCGTTCGCGATACCGGCTGCACCTGCAGACGCGAGCGCCACCGACAGGGAAAGCAGTTTGCCAGAAAGTTTTCGGGACAGAATCACTGCGGCCTCCTTGCCACGGTTTAAATTCGTGGCAAGTATAGGTCAGCGCTGGGAGGGGAAATTCCGCGGTAGGAGAAGCTGTTGCAGATCCGCCAAAATGTATGGCGGTGCAGATATCATTACCGTGCCTGCTCCGGTGAACGGCCATCGGGCTGTTCGATCAGCGGTACCAGGACGCCACTGATAAACGCCGCCAGCAGGCTCCACACCAGCGCAATCACCAGCAAGCATTGCCATATCGGGCGCCCCCAGCCGGCGGGGCCAAAGTAGACGCTGTTGAAGTAAAACAGCGGCGCTACCAGCATCCCCGTAAGGGCCGCGTACAGGGGCCTTCGCACCAGAAAACCGAGAGAGTAACGAATGGTGGTGGCGAGCATGGCCCAGATACAGATGGACCAGGCCGGGGGCAGACTGGAACGGTAATCCTGTACGCCATTGGCCATAAAAGCCCACTCGACGCCAAAGCCGCAGAAAATAAACCCGAGAATGACGAAGATGTCGCGCAGGTCCCGCCACATGACGAAGTGCAACATCAACACCAGAAACAACGCGATCAGCGCCATGGCGTTGCCGTACAGCAGGGCGACCCACCACCCGGCGATAAAGAGGCTGAAATTCACCAGTTTTTTATGATTCATTGGCGACTCAATTATCAGAACCTTTTCTGTACCGCGAGCGCGCAGTGCCATCCATGACCCGTTGCAGTGAACTCCTGCATCGGAACAGGAGAATAAATCAGAGGATCACTGAGACTTCAAGTTAGCAAATACGTCGATCGCGTATTTACGGGATTTATGTACATCGCAAATGGGGCTTGGATACCCTTCCAGTGGCGGCGGGCAGTGGATATCTTTTGCTGCGACCGCAGCCAGTTCCGGTAAAAAAGCGCGAATGAATTCACCGCCGGGATCGAACTTTTTCGACTGGCTGTAGGGGTTGAATACGCGAAAATAAGGCGCGGCGTCGGTGCCGGTGGACGCCGCCCACTGCCAGCCACCGTTATTGGCGGCAAAATCTGCATCCACCAGGCGCTCCATGAAATAGCGCTCGCCGCGACGCCAGTCGATCAGCAGGTTTTTGGTCAGGAAAGATGCCACCACCATACGCAGGCGATTGTGCATCCAACCGGTTTCATTCAATTGGCGCATGGCGGCATCGACAATGGGTACACCGGTGTTACCCGCACACCAGCGCGCGAAATTTTCTGCATCTTCGGACCAGGGCACCGCGTCGGTTTCCGGCTTGAACGGTTTGTTGCAGCACACCCGCGGGTAGTTCAGCACCAGGTGCTGGTAGAACTCACGCCACAACAGTTCATTCAACCAGGTATTGGCGCCGTCGCTGCTCCCGGCCCAGCGCCCGCCATTCTCCGCCAGCGCCATCTGCACACACTGGCGAATGGAAACCGCGCCACAGTTCAGGTACGGGGACAGCCGCGAGGTGGCATCCGCTGCCGGGAAGTCCCGCTGCCGGTGATAGTCGGCAATCTTTGCGGAGAAATCTTCCAGATATGCTGCGCCGGCACTCTCCCCCACCGGCCAGTCGAGCACGTGCTCGCGATCGCCGTCTGCCACGGAGTAGTCGCCCACGGCCTGGGGAATTTTCCGCACCAGGTTATTGTCGCCCGGTAGCGCAATCCACTCCGGCCACTGTGCCCCGTGGTCGGCGGAGCGCGCCTGCGGCGCCGGCAACGGCGAAAACGGCTCGTCCCCGTGGCGGGCGATAAACGCGCGCTTGAACGGGGTAAATACCTTGAAGCCATCACCGCTGTTGGTGGTCAGGCTGCCCGGGGGGATCAGCGTGCGATCACTGCTGTACTCCACCGGCACCGGGATTTCCTTCAGCGCATCGCGCACCTGTGCATCCCGCCGCCGCTCGTTGAGCGGGTACTCGGCGTTGGCAAATAGCGCATCTATCTCCAGCTTGCGGACTATCTGGGCGATGGCCGCGGGCACATCGGCGAACGCCGGCAGCTCGAGAAAGTACAGGGGAATATGGCGATCACCCAGTTGCCTTTGCAACTGCGCCAGGGTGCGCAAGCGGAACGCCACCACGTTGTCGCCGTCGCCGTGGCTGGCCCAGGTCTGCGGGCAGGCGATAAATACCGCCGCCAGCTGCCGGCACCCCCTGTCCGCCCGGTACAGCGCGGTGTTGTCGGCAACCCGCAGGTCGTTGCGCAGCCACACCAGGCCGCGGCGATAGGGCCGCTCGCTCTTCCGGGAAATCTGGTTTCGCATGTGATATCGCTGACCGTACTGTTATGTGTTTTGCGGTGGCGCGGTTAGCGGAAATCGCACAACCCCAGTTCCGCGGGCTCCGCCGCCAACAGCACCTGGCTGTGGATAAATCCATGGGGGCTGCGCGGCAGGTAGTGGCGCAGCAGGGTGAGCACGGCGGACAGCGGTTTCAGCCCGCGGCGATATTCGTCGATCAACTGCTGCAGTTCGGCCTTTTCTTCCTTGCTGAGGAATTCCCGCAGGTGGCCCTGGCTGTGCATCAGCGCATTGGTTCTGTCCTTGCGGCTGGCGGGCCGCGACAGTATTTCCATAATGCCGCCGCGCATCGCCTGCGCCAGCTCGTCTTCCGGCATCGCCCCGGCATCCGCCAGCAGGCGACCGAGCGCACGGGTGGCATCCTGGTTGTGGGCCAGCAGCAGGTATTTGTAGGCGGTGTAGAACTCGATGATGCGGGCCGTGCGGGAGGGCTGTTTTTCCGCTTCCGCGGGCTCTTCGCCCTCTACATAGCGGTACCAGGCGTCGTAGGCGAATACGCGGGTGAGGAAGTTTTCCCGCAGCTCGCTGTTGTTGAGGCGCCCCACTTCCTCCATCGGCAGGTGGGGAAACTGCTGCTGCAGGCGGCGGGCAAAAACCCCGATGCCCTCGCTGTCTATGCCATGGCCGTTGGCGAGGTAGCGGCGCACGCCGTGCAGGCCGCAGCTGGGCGAATTCTGCATAAAGATGTAGCCGCGGATTTTCTGCAGTTGCGGCACCACGGAATCGGCATAGTCCCGCAGGGGCCCGGTAACGTCCACAGCGGGGTCTTCCACCCCCACGACCCTGACCGCATCCACTTCGGCACCCGCCCTGTCCACCAGCAGGTGGATGGGCTTGCGCGGCACGCCCATGCCGATGGCGACTTCCGGGCACAGGGGGACATACTCGAAACACTGCCCCAGCAGTTCGGTACACACCTTGCTGTGCTTGTGGCCGCCGTTAAAGCGCACCGGGTCCCCCATCGCGCACTGGCTGATGCCCACGGGGATTTTTGTCTGACGGGGAGATATCTTCATAACCCTGTTTACGCTGCCAAGGTGCTTTTGGATGACTGCAGACCGCCCATTCAGTGTATCCCACCGTTGCGCAATATCCGCCTGTGTACCCCCATAAAATCTGCTAATTGTTGCGCGGCCTGCCACCGTCGCTAAAATGCGAACCCTCTTATACAAGTAGTAACTCTCCATCCGATACCCGGGGCCCGGAATGATCCCAGCACTGCGCGAAATCAACGATGTACAGGCGCTCTACCTGCAGTTCCTGAAGGCACTGAAACAGGCAGGCTTTCACGGCGATACCAGCCCCAGCTATGCCAGCCGCACTGTGCTGTCGACCGACAACTCCATTTACCAGGTACTGCCCCAGGCGGTGGTCTACCCGCGGGATATCCACGACCTGCAGCTGCTGATGGAGCTGGCGGACCGGGAGGAGTTCTACAAGGTAGTGCTGTCGCCACGGGGCGGCGGCACCGGCACCAACGGCCAGTCGCTGACCGACGGTATCGTGGTGGACATTTCCCGGCACATGAACCGCATCCTAGAAATCAACGTCGAAGAAGGATGGGTTCGGGTTCAGACCGGGGTAGTGAAGGACCAGCTTAACGCCGCCCTGAAACCCCACGGGCTTTTCTTTGCCCCGGAGCTCTCCACCAGTAACCGCGCCACCATCGGCGGCATGATCAATACCGATGCCTCCGGCCAGGGCTCCTGTGTTTACGGCAAGACCCGTGACCATGTGCTGGAGCTGAAGACCGTGTTGATGGGCGGTGCACTCTGGCACTCCCACGCCATCGATGATGAAGCGCTGGCGGAAGTCACCGGGGCGGACAGCCGCGCCGCGCGGGTACACCAGCTGTGCGATGCCATTGATCGCGAACAGCGCGCGCTGATCGAGTCCCGTTTCCCCAAGCTGAACCGCTGCCTGACCGGTTACGATCTCGCACATATCCGCGACAGAGAAAAGGACGGCCGCTTCAACCTCAACAATATCCTGTGCGGCTCCGAGGGCACCCTGGGATTTATCGCCGAGGCCAAGCTCAATGTACTGAAAATCCCCAAGTGCGCGGCGCTGGTCAACCTGAATTACGACCACTTCCAGGATGCCCTCAAGGACGCCACGGACCTGATGCAGGCCGGTCCCACCTCCATCGAAACCGTGGACAGCAAGGTGTTGCAGCTGGCCATGGGCGATATCGTATGGGACAGCGTGAGCGAGTTCTTCCCGCAACCCTCTAGCGGAGAACGACAGCGCCCGGTTAAGGGCATCAACCTGGTGGAATACACCGCAGAATCCGAGGAAGCGCTGGACGCGGCACTGGAAAAGTTCACCGCCCAGGTCGACAGCCTGATCGGGCAACCGGGCAAGAGCTTCGCTTACACCATCGCCCGCGGCCACACCCAGGTGAATAAGATCTGGGGGATGCGCAAGCGCGCGGTGGGCCTGCTGGGCAATGTGGAAGGCGAACAGCGGCCGATTCCGTTTGTGGAGGACTGCGCGGTACCACCGGAGAACCTGGCGGACTTTATCGCCGAATTCCGCGCGGCGCTGGACGAGGCCGGCTTCGCCTACGGCATGTTCGGCCATGTGGATGCCGGGGTCCTGCACGTGCGCCCGGCCATCGACATGAAGGACCCGGAGCAGGCCAAGGCGGTGCGCGCCATCACCGAGAAAGTGGTGGCGCTGGCGAAAAAGTACAACGGCCTGTTGTGGGGCGAACACGGCAAGGGCGTGCGCTCGGAATTCGCGCCGGAATTTTTCGGCGAACTGTATCCGCAGTTGCAGAAGATCAAGGCCGCGTTCGACCCACGCAACCAGTTGAACCCGGGCAAGATCGCCACCCCCAGCGCCGCCTCCGGCCTGCTCAAGATCGACCAGGTGCCCACCCGCGGCGAGCACGACCGGCAGATTCCGGTACAGGTGTGGGAAGGCTATTCCGAGGGCGTCTACTGCAACGGCAACGGTGCCTGTTTCAACTGGAACCCGGACGACGCCATGTGCCCGTCCTACAAGGCCACCCGCAATCGCATCCATTCCCCCAAGGGCCGCGCCTCGCTGATGCGTGAGTGGCTGCGCCTGCTCAGCGACCGCGCGGTGGACCCGGAGGCGGTGGCGCGCAGGAGCCGCGAGCAGTCGTTTATCATCGGCCTCCCCGGGCGCTTCAAGAATTCCCTGGCCAAGGCGCGCGGAGAGTACGACTTCAACCACGAGGTGAACGAAGCCATGCAGGGCTGCCTGGGGTGCAAGTCCTGCGCCGGCCAGTGCCCGATCAAGGTGGATGTACCCACCCTCCGCGCCAAGTTTCTCGAACTCTATTACAGCCGTTATCTGCGGCCGCTGAAGGACTACTTCGTCGGCGGGCTGGAATTCGTCATGCCCCATCTGGCGCGGGTACCACAGCTGTACAATTTCCCCCTGCGCCTGAGGCCGGTGCGCTGGCTGCTGGAGCGCGGCCTGGGACTGGCGGACTCCCCGGCCCTGTCCGCCACCCGCCTGGACAAGGCCATGCAGGAGCTCGGCGTACCCTATGCCACCGCCGCCAGCCTGCGGGCACTGGGACCAACCCAGCGCAAGCAGTCGGTGGTGATCGTGCAGGACGCCTTCACCAGTTATTTCGACGCGGACGTGGTGGCGGATACCCTGCGCCTGCTCAAGCTGCTGGACTTCAACCCGCTGGTGGCGCCATTTCGCGCCAACGGTAAGCCCCTCCATGTACACGGTTTTATGCGTCAGTTTGCCCAGGTTGCCGCGGGCAACAGCGCCATGCTGAACGACCTCGCGGAATCCGGGGTGCCGCTGGTGGGCATCGACCCCTCCATGACCATGACCTACCGCTCCGAATACCGGAAGCTGATGGGTGACAAGGCCCCCCGGGTACAGCTGCTGCAGGAGTGGCTGGCAGAACACACCGAGCACCTGGCCAGCAATCGCAAGCGCCTGCAGGGGCGCAGCTTTACCCTGCTGCCCCACTGCACCGAGCAGTCCAACGCCGCCGCCTCCACCCGCCAGTGGCAGAGCGTTTTCGAGGCGCTGGGCATGGAGCTGGCGGCGAAGTCCGTCGGCTGCTGCGGTATGGCCGGGACCTACGGCCACGAGGTGGCGAACAAGGAAACATCGCGGGTGATCTTCCAGCAGTCTTGGGCGCCGAAACTGTCCGGCGCTCCGGACGCACTGCTGGCCACCGGCTACTCCTGCCGCTGCCAGAGCAAGCGCTTCGCCGGCACCGAATTGCGCCATCCACTGCAGGCACTACTGGCACAAATTGAAGATTCGGGGTTTACTGTCAGTAAATACTAACTGCTGCCGGAGCGCCCGATGTACCAGGCCCGCACACTGCCCCAACTGATTTCCGCCCTGACCCTCAGCCTGGCGCTGGCCCTGCCAGGGTGGGCGGAACCCAACGAATCAGAGGGCATGTCGGTACCCCAGCTGGTGGGCGAGGCCGAAGAATACGCCCTCGGCGGCAATTACGACGCCGCCCTGCCCCTGTACGAGCAGGCCATCGCCCGGCTGCACAGTGATCTTCCGCGCCAGCACCAGCTGCGCTACCGCTACGGCATCATTCTCAACGCACTGGGGGGCCAGCGCCCGGACCTCTACCCCCTGGCCCGCAGCCAGTTCGAAGCGGTACTGGGCTACATCGAGTCCTCCCCGGGACTGCCGTTCGAACACTCCGCGGCGCGGGTGCAGTCCGCGCTGGCCCACGCCTACCACCAGCAATCCGCCACCGTCGACAGCGAACACCAGCGGGGGCAGATGCTGCGCCGCGCCTACCAGCTCTACAGCGCCGCAGTGAACCAGCTGCAAATGGAGGAAGACTGGCAGAACCTGGCCATCACCTATTTCAATATCGGCCAGGTGTGTGAATGGCAGGGCAATCTGGAAGAGGCCATCGAATGGCTGGAACAGGCGGTGTTGCTGGACCGACAGCACGGGTTCGACGACCTGGAAGAGGATATGGCGTACCTGACCGCTCTTCGCGAGCTGGTCAATCCCACTCGCCCGGTAGGCAACAGCGCAATCTGACCCTGTAGCCACCACATCACTCCCGCTTCCCTGGCCGAAAAGTGGGGAAAAGGATCCCCGTCCCTAGACAGTCGCGAACGGCACCAACCGGGAAGCGCGCTTACCTGTAACTATCGGCTTGATAGTCCACACATTGCGTTAAGCCCGCATTACGCTGCTATCGAACCCGCTTACAACGCTGTCACCGATAAATCCACGGCGACATGAATAACCAGTCGCAAATAAATTGAAAAAAATTTTGTTCTCCCGGATTGGCAGTCCACGGCGCCAGCTGCACATTTTTTGCACAAGCGTAGAATGACATCGCTGTCATAGCCCCGTGCCGGTCAGCAACCAATTCCCTACCGGCAACCTCTCGGAGCCATCGATGCTGTCATTAAAGCGTCATACACAGGAACAAACTTCCCTTAAAAAGTAAATGCTTGGGTAAATCGGCTAACCCTGCAAATGAACATGACAATCTGTATGACCCTCTGCCCGAGAAGCAGCAATGATTGATTCCACTGCCGAGGCCATTAATATGGCCCCAGCTGATCAAACATTGATCACTTATTTCGAAATCAACTTGGAGGCTGAGCAGACATCTTGAGTCTGTGACCGAAAAGCTTTCGGAGGTATGAAAGATATGCGACAGAGTCTGAACAAATACATCTTTGCCATTGTTACCACCGTTATGGCGCTAACCGGCAGCGAGGCTTTTGCCGCAATCAAAAAAGAGCCGACAGACAAGAAGTCGATGACGGTCACCGCGACCGCCTATAACTCGATTGAAGGCCAGACTGATGACGACCCCTGGACTGCGGCCTGGAACAACCGCCTGCGCCCCGGCGACAAGATCATTGCGGTGTCCCGTGACCTCGAGAAGCACGGCCTGACCAACGGCGCCAAGGTGCGCATTGAAGGCCTGCCCGGTACCTACACCGTGCGCGACCGCATGAACAAGCGCTACAAGAACCGCATTGACGTGTGGATGGAAGAGGACCTGAAACGGGCCCGTAAATGGGGTAAGAAAAAGCTGAAAATTTCCTGGAGCCGTTAATAGCCCGTGTGCCGCTCGCGGCACCCCCCTCCACGAGAAACGGTTTACCCCGCCCCAAAAGCCCCGCAACCGCGGGGCTTTTGTTTTGTGCCTGCGCTCTCCCTTTTACCTGCTAATTAGCTGCTAACGGCCAGCTGCCCCACAGTCAGGGCTCGGTAGTCATCTCCCGCCCCGGCACTTCCCGGCAGGCCTCATTTTCAATGTAAAACACACTCGGCTGGCGGTTTTCGTTGTAGCGGTGCTCGACTTCATCATCCCGGAACACAATCAGGTATTCCGTTTTGACCCACCCCTCGTCGGTCAGATATTCGCTGAGCCACAGCACCGCGGGAGAATTCTCGTAGCAGCGGCCGTAAAACATCCGCGTTTTCTCCACCAGCTTTTTGCTCAGGTAATCGCGGTATTTTCCCGGGTAAGTAAAGCGCTCACCGGTCAGGTCCCCGTCCCCAGAGGCGTGGCTGTCCGCCTCGGAAATATCTTCGTCATCCGGTTCCACGCCCGGCACTTCGCTTTCCCCCAGGTCCATGCCGAGGTTGTCCCGGGTATCGTCCCCCAAGTCTCCGCCGCCATTGACCCTATCCCCATCCTCACCGCTATGCGGGGGGTGGCTCCAGCCCTCTTCGTCGGCAATTTTTTCAAAATAAATTGCGGTATTTTCATCGCAGTCCACGCAGCTGCGCCCGGCAATAATGGCGTAGCCCTGCAGCTCGGAAATCAGTCGGGCTTCCGCCAGGTCCACATCCAGGGTGCGCTCGCCGGATAACTGCAGCTCGATGCCGGAAATGGCTGGCATCGGTGCGGAAAAACAGATCAGGGGAAAACAGAGGAGAGAAAGGAAACATTTCATGCAGAGCAACCACATTCATACATCTGCAGCTGGTCAATGCGAAGTGTCGCATCGCCGGTAACAGCGGCGCCGCCGGGGCAACTTTCCTTGCTACCCGCAGGCGACGCCTTGATTGGGTGTGCTGTTACACTGTCGCGATTCCCTTCTATGTATAACCATAGCAGCCTCGCGGGAGTCTGCTGGTTGCGCTGGCAAATATTTGTAATCGCACCGGGAATTGCCGGTCACCGACAGCCTGTGCCGAAACCTACATAAAGAATAATGAGACTGCCCGGACAGCGCTTCAGGGGGACTCCCAGCCGCCGCTGGTCTCAGCGGGGCCGATAAAGGCACCGATGCCCTCCTCTTTCAGTGCCGCCAACGCCTCCTGCAGGGCCTCTTCATCCGTGTCGAACACGTCTTCCCACACAGTGGTGTTGTTGTGCTCATCCACGATTTCCAGCAGCCAGCCGCCGTCGCCGTCTTCATAGATATCGATGTCGACACTGTGGTCACCATCGCTGAAGGTACGGCAAAGCGGTGACTCTTTGGCAGTGAACTGTTCGTCCATGGGCGCAACCTCGCTGGCAGCCTCGGAATTAAAGTAATCCGGCAGCGGCGAATACAGGAACCAGAGAGAAGCCCCGGCCAGACCTGTCTGCCGCTGTCGAAAAAGTGTACGACACAAAACGGAAAATCCGTTAAAATGCGCGGCGATTTTTTACTCCGGCGGCGGTGATTCCTGCGATGACCTGCCCCGGAAGCCAGTGAACTGGCGTCCCCATGCCCCGGATTTACGCTCCGGACTGCACAAAAGGAAATACCATGAGCATCGTTGTCTGTGCGCTGTACAAGTTCGTCTCCCTGGACGACTTCGAATCCCTGCGCGACCCCCTTCTCAATGTCCTGCTGGAAAACGAGGTCCGCGGCACCCTGCTGCTGGCCGGCGAGGGCATTAACGGTACCGTGGCCGGCAGCCGCGCCGGTATCGACGGTCTGCTGGCCTACCTGAAGTCCGATTCACGTCTCGCCGATCTCGATTACAAGGAATCCACCACCGAGCGGATGCCGTTCCTGCGCAGCAAGGTCAAGCTGAAGCGGGAGATTGTCACCATGGGCGTCGAGGGTATCGACCCCCGCCGCACCGTGGGCACCTATGTAAAGCCCCGGGACTGGAACGCGCTGATCTCGGACCCGGAAGTCCTGCTGATCGACACCCGCAACGATTACGAGGTACAGGTGGGCACCTTCGAGCATGCGGTCAACCCGCAGACCACCACCTTCCGGGAATTCCCCCAGTATGTAAAAGAGCACCTGGATCCGGAAAAGCACAAAAAGGTGGCGATGTTCTGCACCGGTGGCATCCGCTGTGAGAAATCCACCGCCTACCTGAAAGAGCAGGGCTTTGACGAGGTCTACCACCTGCAGGGCGGCATCCTGAAATACCTGGAAGAAATGCCGAAGGAACAGACCCTGTGGAAGGGCGAGTGCTTCGTGTTCGATGACCGGGTCACCGTGAATCACGACCTGGAAAAAGGCAGCTTCCAGCAGTGCAACGCCTGCCGCATGCCGGTTACCGAAGAGGAAATGCAGTCAGAACTGTTTGAACAGGGCGTCAGCTGCCCCCACTGCCACGACAAGGTCTCGGAGGCGGACAAGGCGCGTTTCCGCGAGCGGGAAAAGCAGATCCAGCTGGCCAGAACCCGCGGTGACAAACACCTGGGCCACGATGCCCGTGCCACCACCCTGGCCCGGCGCCAGGAGAAACAGGAACTGCGTCGCCGCCAGGCTGCAGAGGCACGCAAGCAGCAGGCAAGCTGAAGCTGACCGCCCCTGCGTGAGCCCGGCACTCCTGTCGGGCTTCTGCTGCCGGTCTGCTGGTGTCGGGGGCTCTCTAGCCTGGCACTTCCGCCGAGCTGGTCAGCCAGTTCAGCGCCTGCGCCTCGGTCAGGAAAGAAAAGAACTCCAGCCCTTCATTGTGTGCACTGTTGCGCATGACTGCGGTGGTATTGAGCTGCGCGCGGTTCAATATTGCGATCCTGGCGCCCTGCAGCGCCGGCATTTGCGCCACATAGCTGCCAAAGCGCGCTTGCTCTTCCCGGCTCATCGACATCTTCTGTACCCGTCGCACATCCGCCAGTATCCTCAGTGGTTGCATGTGCCCGTATTTCGCCGCCAGCTGTCGCACGGCCTCGACCCGGTTGTCGTAGGTGGCCTCTCCATAAAACAGCATCCTCACCAGCCGATAACTGGCGTCGTATCGAACCTGGAAACTCATTACTGCTACTGCTCCTTCGCTCTGCGCGCTCGCGCAGTTACCACTTCCTTTGTACTACACCGCCGTACCGTGGAGGCACAACCACACCGCATCAGCTACCGGCGGATAAAATCACATAAACCGCCAGCGTTAAAAAAAACGACTCTCACAATAGAAAAAAAGAGAAAAATTTTTTTAAAAAATCCATTTTATCCTACGCCACTCCGAAAATACCGGGCGGCATGCGAAATAATTCTGGAGCAGATGTACCAGATCTGCACAGGAGGGAATGAATGCAAAAGGAATGCAAGATATCGGCCGTTTCTGTCAGACCGGTTTTTCATTGCACCAACGAAGAGGGGGCGAAGGCCAGGGGTGTGAAGATAGAGATGGCGATCGAAATGAGGCTCCAATCAGACCGGAACGTCCGCGCCCAGCCACTCCATGGCCGCCGCTTCCGTAATGAATTCCACAAGGTGGAATCCCTGCGCCAGGGCGGCGCTGTCGATAACCAGGTTCTCATTGTGGTCCGGAGCGTGCAATACCGCGGTGCGCGCGTGCTTCAATCCCTGCAAGTTCGCGGCAAAGCTCCCGAACTCCTGGCGCTCCTTAAAGGTAAGTAACAGCTCCGCCCGGCGCACATCGACAATCAGGTTCAACGGGTGGAGGTGGCCAAACTTTTCCGCAACCTGGCGGGCTGCCGCCACCTTTTCGGAAAACACCACCTCACCAAAAAATACCGCTCTGACAATACGGGTATCGGAGTCGAAACGGATCTGAAAGCTCAAACTGGTCACTCCACAATAACTGCCGCCGTTGGCAACTGCGTGGTCACTTCGGCCGATCAGTATACAAAAACAACCGCAATGCACAAAAACAATGCGATCGGCTAATTCCAGTGCGCGGAGCCCCCTTCGGCTGGTCAGGAGACTTCTATTTCCGGCCCCTCGCCACTACCGGCAAGCCATACCCGCGCCGCTGCCCGGCGCGCGATTTCCCGGTAATTCTGCGCTACCTCGCCGCCGGGCTCCGCCGCTACCGACGGATTGCCGGTATCCACCTGCTCGCGAATGGACATCGCCAGCGGCAGCTGGCCCAGCACTTCGGTACCGTAATCCGCGGCGATCCTGGCGCCGCCGCCGCTGCCAAAAATCGGCTCCTGGTGCCCGCAGTTGGAGCAGGTGTGCAGGGCCATGTTCTCCACGATCCCCAGCACCGGCACCGACACCTTGCGGAACATCTCCACGCCCTTGATCGCGTCCACCAGCGCCAGGTCCTGGGGGGTGGTCACAATCACCGCCCCCGCCAGCGCCGCCTTCTGCGCCAGGGTCAGCTGGATATCGCCGGTCCCCGGGGGCATATCCACCACCAGGTAATCCAGCTCCTCGTCCCCCTGGGCCCACAGGGTCTGGGTGAGGATCTGGTTCAGTGCCCCGCTGGCCATGGGGCCGCGCCACACCGCAGGCGTGTCCTCGGTGAGCAGGTAACCGAGGGACATGGTTTTCAGCCCGTGCGCCATCACCGGCACGAAAAACTTGCCGCCCTGTACTTCCGGCCGCACCCCTTCGGTGCCCAGCATGGTGGGCAGGCTGGGGCCGTAGATATCTGCATCCAGCAACCCTACCGAGGCGCCTTCCGCTGCCAGCGCCAGCGCCAGGTTCACCGCGGTAGTGGATTTGCCCACACCGCCCTTGCCGGAGGCCACGGCGATGATGTTCTTTACCGCCCGCAGCGGCTCCGCCATTTCCGTTGCCGCACTACCACTGGTACGCGGCACCTCGAAAAACAGATCACTGTGGATCTCGGCGCCGGCGAGCTCGCCCTCCGCCAGCAGCGGTTCGCACACCGCCCGCACCCGCTGCGCCCAGGCCTCCTGCAGGCTGGCGCAGGGATAGCCCAGGGTTACCCCGGTGTACACGGTGCCATCCTCGTATCCCACCTCGATATCCGCCTCCAGGTCATCCAGCGGGTGCCCGCTTGCCGGGTCCTGCAGCTGGCCGATAGCTTCCGCAACCTGCTCCAGGGCCTCCTGGACACCGGCGGGAAGATCGTCGTGGTGATGGTCGTGATCGTGGTGGTCGCTCACAGGCATTTCCTTCTTGCTGTAATGAGTTGCTGCCGGGGGAGGTAGATCCGGGGCCGGCATTGTGTGACAAGCCCCCCGCGGCTGACAAGCCGGCCCCGTTCGGGTGCCGTGCAGGCCCCATATCTGCTATATTCCGCGCTCTTTTCACCACCGCCTTCTAACCGTCGGCGGCGGTTTTGAAAACTTACATCAAATTTGTTTTACCGATCAGTCGCAGTCTTGGGAATCCGCATGTCTCAGCTCCCCACACAGCCCCGGAACATCCTCGTAACCAGCGCCCTGCCGTACGCCAACGGCTCGCTGCACCTGGGCCATATCCTCGAGTATATCCAGACAGACATCTGGGCCCGCTTCCAGCGCGCCCAGGGCAACCAGTGCCTGTACATGTGCGCGGATGATGCCCACGGCACCGCGATCATGCTCAAGGCCGAACAACTGGGCCTGACACCGGAGCAGCACATTGCCAACATGCAGGCGGAGCACGAGAAAGACTTTGCCGGCTTCCTGATTGGCGTCGACAACTACCACTCCACCCACTCCGAGGAAAACCGCGAACTGTCGGCGATGATCTACAAGCGCCTGCGGGAAAATGGCCACATCGCCTCACGCACCATTACCCAGGCATTCGACCCGGAGAAAGAGCTGTTCCTGGCGGACCGCTACATCAAGGGCACCTGCCCCCGCTGCAAGACTGAAGACCAGTACGGCGACAACTGTGAAGCCTGTGGCGCCACCTACAGCCCCACCGAGCTGATCAACCCGGTATCCGCCATCTCCGGCGCCACTCCGGTGGAGAAAGAGTCCGAGCACTTCTTCTTCACCCTGCCGGCCTTCACCGACTTCCTCAAGGCCTGGACCCGCTCCGGCACCCTGCAGGACGAAGTGGCCAACAAGCTGTCCGAGTGGCTGGACGAGGGCCTGCAGGAATGGGACATCTCCCGCGACGCCCCCTACTTCGGCTTCGAGATCCCGGACGCGCCGGGCAAGTACTTCTACGTGTGGCTGGACGCCCCGATCGGCTACATGGCCAGCCTGAAAAACTACTGTGACGGCAAAGGCCTCGACTGGCAGGAATACTGGAAAAAGGACAGCACCGCCGAGGTGTACCACTTTATCGGCAAGGACATCGTCAACTTCCACGCCCTGTTCTGGCCATCCATGCTGGATTCCGCCCAGTTCCGCACCCCCACCAAGGTGTGCGTGCACGGCTTCCTGACGGTAAATGGCAAGAAGATGTCCAAGTCCCGCGGCACCTTTATCAATGCGCGCAACTACCTGGATCACCTGAATCCGGAATACCTGCGCTACTACTTCGCCGCCAAGCTCACCGCCGGCGTCGACGACCTGGACCTGAACCTGGAAGACTTTATCGCCAAGGTGAACTCCGACCTGGTGGGCAAGGTGGTGAACATCGCCTCGCGCACCGCCAAGTTCGTAAGCAAGTCCGGCGGTGCCCTGGCTGCCGAACTGGCGGATGAAGCGCTGTGGAACCAGTTTGTGGAAGCGGGCCCGCGCATCACCGAACACTTCGAGGCCCGGGAATACAGCCGTGCCACCCGCGAGATCATGGCGCTGGCGGATGCCGCCAACGCCTGGATCGCCGACAAGGCCCCCTGGTCACTGGCCAAGGAAGCAGGCAAGGAAGACGAAGTGCTGGCGATCTGCTCCCAGGGCGTGAACATGTTCCGCGCCCTGATCACGTGGCTGGCACCGGTACTGCCGGAAACCGCGAAGAAGGCCGAGGAATTCCTCGGCGTGGAGCTGGACTGGGCCTCGGCCACTACGCCGCTGGCGGGTCACACCATCAACAAGTTCAAACCGCTGATGCAGCGGATTGAAAAGACCCAGGTGGAAGCCATGCAGGAAGCGGCGAAGGAGTCCCTGGCGCAACTGCAGGCGGAAGCCAAGGCAGCCAGCGGCCCGCTGGCGGACGATCCCATTGCGGAGCAGATCCAGTTCGACGACTTTGCCAAGGTGGATCTGCGCATCGCGCTGATCGCCAATGCGGAACACGTGGAGGGCGCGGGCAAGCTGCTGCGCCTGACCCTGGACCTGGGCGGCGAGACCCGCAATGTATTTGCCGGTATCAAGAGTGCCTACAGCCCGGAAGACCTGATCGGCAAACACACGGTGATGGTGGCCAACCTGGCCCCGCGCAAGATGCGTTTCGGCGTGAGCGAGGGCATGGTGCTGGCGGCGGGCCCGGGGGGCAAGGACCTGTGGATTCTGGAACCCCACTCCGGTGCCCAGCCTGGCATGCGGGTGATGTAACTCTGGAAGTAAAATCAGAGTTTACTCATTGAAACTTCCGCGAAGGTGTCGATGCCGGGTACAAGCTTTTGAGACCTTCACCGCCATGGATGGCGGTGCAGAGCCCCCAGGGATGGGTTGACGGCGTGTCTCACAAGCTTGTACCCGGTAGCGGCACCGCCACCAGACTTGAATGAGGTACAGGGCGGCCCTCAGGGGCAATTTTCTGCTCCACAACCTCATCGGCAATCGTTCCGCAGAAAACAGCCCCTGAGGGCCTTATCGGCAAGTTCGACAGTTAGAAGAAAGGATACGACAGATGCGTGGTGTGTTTCTCGATACCCTGACCATGAAACTGGAAGAACTGGATACTTCCGGGCTGGAAGATGTTCTGGACCACTGGGACTATTTCGAGACCACCGCCCCTGCAGAAACTGCCGGGCGTATCAAAAACGCCGACGTGGTGATCACCAACAAGGTGGTGCTCGACCGCGCGCTGATCGAGAATGCGCCCAGCCTCAAGCTGATCTGCGTATGTGCCACCGGCACCAACAACATCGACCTGGAGGCCGCCGAAGAAAAAGGTATTCCGGTCAAAAACGTCGCCGGCTATACCGGCAACTCCCTCGCACAACACACCATCGCCCTGATCCTCGCCCTCGCCACCCGCTGGCACCAGTACAGCGACGATGTACGCCACGGCCGCTGGAGCCAGTCCCCCATATTCTGCCGCCTGGATTATCCGGTGATGGAACTCGCCGGCAAAAACCTCGGCATTATCGGCTACGGCGACCTGGGAAAAAAGGTTGCCGCACTGGGGGAGGCACTGGGCATGCATGTCCTGATCGCGGATTCATTTACCGGGGAACAGAAACCCGGCCGCGTGCCGGTGGCGAAATTATTGGCGGAATCGGATGTGATCAGCCTGCACTGCCCGCTGACGGAAAATACCGAGAAACTGGTCAACCCGGACTTTCTCGACAGCATGAAAAAGTCCGCCTTCCTGATCAACACCGCCCGCGGCGGACTGGTGGATGAAACGGCGCTGATAGACGCGTTGAAGGCGGGCGACATCGGCGGTGCCGCCCTGGATGTGCTGAGTGTGGAACCTCCCCCCGCCGATCATCCACTGCTGGATGCCGATATCCCCAACCTTATTATTACTCCGCACAATGCCTGGATCAGCCGCGAGAGCCGACAGCGGTTACTCAATGGCGTTGTGGACAATATCGCCCGCTGGTTAAACGAGCGATAAGATCCCACAACCCCTTACTTGGGTGTCCTCAGTGCCTGCTCCGGCAAGCGATTCTTTTCAGGACCAAATGTTACCGAGAAAAAATCCCCCTCGTTCCACCGCGGACGCTCCTCCGCATTGGCGACAGCAGCGGTGATTTTTTGATTCAACAACGAGAATTTTGCCGCGACCGGATAGCGGATCAGTGACCACTCATCGGAAGGTTCGTGGTAATGCTCCTCAAAGAATTTGCCGGTGGCTTCTTTCCCTTCCCCGCCGGGGCCGGTATCGAGATAGATGGCAGGAACTCCCTGCTTTACGAAGCTGTATTGATCGGAGCGTACGAAAATAGCCTGCTCCGGAGCGGGGTCGGGCACCAACTGAACCCCAAGACCTTCGATGCTTTCTGCCGCCAGCTGCTTGAGCGAGGAATGAGAAGCGCCAAAGGCGACTACATCTTCAAACTCGTAGGTCAGTACCGGCATATCAATATTGATATTTGCGACAATACTCCGCTTGTCTACGGTAGGGTTGTGCGCATAGTAATCCGAGCCGATCAGTCCCTTTTCTTCCGCGGTTACCGCGAGGAAGATAACGGAACGCCTAGGTGGATTCTTAGCCATCTGTGTTGCCACTTCGAGCATGGTGGCAATCCCCACGGCATTGTCCATGGCGCCATTAAACAGCTGGTCGGATTCGGGGGAATGGCCTGTTTTCACCCCCTCGTGATCAAGGTGGCCGGTAACCAGAACAAATTCATTGCGGAGTTTCGGGTCAGAACCGGGCAACACACCGACCACGTTATGGCTGAACAGGTTTCTATGCCTGGATTCAGTTTTAATCCTAGCGGTAATTTCCATATCAAAACTGGGGACCTCGCCGGTTTTTATTTTTTCCAGAATAGACTCCCAGCTCAGATCTCCATAAGCGAATAATTTTTCTCCCACCGTGTCACTCAAAAAAGCCCCGGCTTTTATATTCGGCGCCATTTCATGAGGAGTTCCGTTATCCTCCAGCCACCGCATGCGTGAATCAGACTTGACCATTTTTGCCAGCTTTTCGAAGGCGATAATCTTCTCAAAACCCGGCGTATACAGAGTAAGCGCACCTACCGCGCCGCGATCGGATACATTCCCAAGAATCATACGACGAAAGTGGGCAGCCTCTTCAGAGGGCAAGGTTGGATCTGTGCTGATAAAATATACGGCGATCTTTCCCTTAAGATCCAATCCCTTGTAGTCGTTGCGTCCAAAAAAAGGGGAGTCAATACCCTGCCCCACAAATACCAGGGGCCCTTCAACCTCGCTGCTGCGGCTCATGACATTCGGCAACACGGCGTAATCCACCCCCTGTACAAGGTCGATCGGTACACCATCGCGCATGATAGTCAGCTCACCATAATTTTCCGATGCAGGCTCAAACTCGACCAGCGGCACCTGCTGAAGATAGCTATCCCCGACTCCCGGCTCCAGACCAATCGCCCGCAAGCGCTCCGCCACATACGCAGCCGCGAGATCGTACCCCCGGGTCCCAGCCTCCCGCCCCTCAAGTAAATCGCTTGCGAGAAAGCGAACATCAGCTTCTATGCGGCTCGCAGCCCCATCACTTTCGCTACGGTTCTCCGCGTAAAGGTTGGTTGATAATAAGAACGTAGAAATCAGCACACTTATTAATTTATTCATACTCCCTCCTGGAGTCCTTTTTGTTGATTGTTACATGCCTTTTAACTAACGCTTACATCTGCATGTAAACAACCATACACGTAACTTCAACACAAGCATTTGGAGACATATCAAATAGCAGCGAGGCAGCCGCCAGATTTACCTGATATAAAAAACATGATTTAAATAATTTTTTCTTATTAAAATCCCCAAACCACGCCGGCCACTTTGGCAAACCCAAAATGCTTACACTTCATGATTGATGGATACCGATGAACATCGAAAAAATGGTGATTTCGTGGCGCGACCCTAGAATTTCTACTCACCTCCAACACTTGAAGGAGTGCGCTATGGCATCCACTAAAGCCCCTCACAATTCAGGCCGCGAGAAGCTCAGCCAGGCTTATCATCTGGCTGGAGAAGCTGCCCACGATACGGCCGAGCATATGAAGGCGCGCGCTCGTGAAACGGCGGACTCGGTTAAGACCCGCACCCGCGACTCCATGGAAAAAGGTAAGCAGCGCGCCCACGATGTAACCGAACGTGCAGAAAACTCTATCAAGGCCCATCCGCTAGTCAGTGTCGGCTGCGCCTTTGCGGCAGGCTGGCTGATTGCCAAGATACTGAAATAAATGCAGCAGTTGTGACACTCGTGCCGGTGCGCCACACATACGCAGCGCCGGTCACGAGCTTTAACTATCGAGGCGAGTGCGGCTATGCCAGAATCACATAGGCCGGAAGGTTCCACAAGACCCGAAACCGGGTACTCGGAAAGCGAGGAAGCCGTGCACGGCCAGCAGCATGAACTGGACCAATTGCTCGAGCGCGGAGAAGCGACGCTCACACTGGCCACCGCCTGGTTCCAGAACCTGACCACACTGGTACAGCTGGAATTCAATCGCACCCTGGAAGCGAGCAAGCGCATTGCCGCCTTGTTGTTGATGTTGCTGCCGCTCGCCATTGCGCTGGTCCTCAGCCTGTGCGGCGGGCTGGGGCTGCTCGGTTATTACTTTACCCAGTCGATCTATATCGGTTTCGGGATTTTCCTGGTTGCGCAAATTCTGATTCTGGTGGGCATTCTGCTGTATCTGCGCAACCTGCGCGCCATGCTGGGATTCGACGAAACCACACGGCAGACCAAAGAGGCGCTGAACGATGTCGCTGAGATCTTTAAATAAACGCATTGAGACCTGCAGTTACAATATGGAGCGGCAGCGCAGCGAGGCAATGCAGCTACTGAATCAGCAGAAATCTTTCGCGCTGCACCAGGCACAGAGGGTGCCTCTGCCACTGGCAATGGGGCTGGCGTTTGCCGGCGGTTTTATTTCACAGCGCTTTTTTAATTCTCCCGCCCCCTCCACACTCTGGCATCTTTACCTGTCCTACCGCGCGTTCTGACGGTGCCCGATCTGATCAGAGAATATCAAGCCAGGCTGCACTCTGAATTCGAACCCCGGGATTTCGAGTCCCGGCGAATTTCCCCTTCGCCGATTTCCAGAATCATTGCCGCCACATCTACCAGCTTCATATTCATCGCCATGGCGCGCTGCTGAATGGTTCGGTAGGCGTGATCCTCGCTCATCCGCAAACTGCGCATCAACACCCCCTTGGCCCGCTCCACCAGCTTGCGCTCGGACAGCGCGCGGCGGGTTTCCTCCAGCTCGTCGCTGACCCGGCGAATATGCGCGACCTGGTCGCGAATCAGGTCGTAAAGGGATTGCTCCAGCTTCTGTGAATGCAGCGGCGACATGCCCGCCGCCGCGCTGGTATTTCCGATCAGCCCGGGCACATCCGGATCGAACAGCAGTGTCGTTGCCGGTGCCGGCGGCCAGGCGGCATTTTTCATCACCTGCAGCCGTGCATAGTGGTGCCCCAGTTCCGACTGCGCCTGCGCCACCCGGGAGCGGCTGACGGCCAGCAGCCTCTCCGCCATCGCATCTTCGAGCCCGTGCATGCAATCGATGCGCGCAGTCGCCAACTGGTACCAGACTTCACTGATTTCCGCGGCAATCGGCTGTCCCGACTTCAGACCGGCGATCACCCCGCGCAGGCGCTGCAGGTCCCCGGTAGACTGGCTGTCTTCAATTCCCTGCCAGCGCTCCAGCTCCCCCGGCCCCGCATACTCGGCAAACAGTTCCATGCTGCGCGCCTGGCACTCCTGCAGATGACGCAGGCGGTCGTGCAACGCGGCGTCGAAGTGGCTGCCGGCAAAGCCGATCGCCCCCCAGGCCCGCTCCTGCCCGGCAAATTCCTTTGCCTGCATCAGGTTGAACAGGGAAATCAGCATCCGGGTCACTTCCGGATCGTCCGCCACATCTGCCGCTTCAAACACCACCGAAAGCAATCCGGCGATCAAACGGCAATAGGCACTGGTCGCTTCCAGTGCGGCGATCTCGTGCTCGTCGACCCGGTGCCGCAGTGCCGGCAGGTCGTCGAGCCCGTGCAGGGTGTAGGCGATACTGTTCAGCAGGCGCATATTCTGCGCTTCACTGGCATTCAGGTAACGCTGGTGCAGCAGCTGCCGAAAGCGCTGCTCGCTACTGCCGGCAAACCCGATCTGCAATTTGCGCTGGTGGCAAAAACGCGCGCCTTCAGACACCAGGTAAATGTTGCTGATCCCCCGCTCGCGCTGCAGGTGATGCACCAGGTCAGAAACCGTGGTGACCAGTTCGCAACTGCGGGACAAGCGCTGTAGCGCATCAATTTCTGCCCGTTTGGCGGCGAGCAGGAACTTCTCCGCGTCTTCGCTGTGAATCGACATGCAACTTGCCTCTGTGGATGGCGGTTAAGCGCCTTCAACCTCAGGCCCCCTTCCACAGTTCATCAGCAATAAATATTCCAGCCCATACACGGCGTCGGATATTTCCACCCAGATTTTTTCGATCCGACCGACAGGGATAAACGCATTCCCCACAGACAGGCACAAAAATCGGGCATCAGCATCTGGCCGCACCCTACTGGTGCACCCACGAATGATCCTGGCGCCATATTCCTCGAAAGGCACTAATCCAGAGGGAAAAGCGGCCCCAAAAAGTTGGCACTGAGATTGCTTGAATCATGGCGTAGGGATTCTCGGAATCCTTATCCGGCCCACGGCAGGGCCATTACAACCCGAACACACTGGATAAAGGCGTCCATCACTTTCCGGCAATGACCGGACTGTGTGGGCGCTTTTTTTGTGCCCCGGTTTTTCAGTGGCAGTGATCACCCCTTCGCCTGCTGACAGCCAAGCACAGATGGACACCTGGCCCTTACAACATCCAAGAAGGTGAAAATTATGGCTTACCTAGTCCCATCCGAATTTGTGACCAAAATGGTCGATGCGGGGGAATCCAAGATTTACATGTCCACCCGCGACACCCTGGTGCGCGCCTATATGGCCGGCGCCATTCTCGCACTCGCCGCGGTATTTGCGGTTACCGTTGCGGTGCAGACCGGTGTTTTCCTGATTGGAGCCATGCTCTTCCCGGTGGGGTTCTGCATGCTCTACCTGATGGGCTTTGACCTGCTCACCGGTGTATTTGTGCTGACACCGCTGGCGTGGCTCGACAAGCGACCCGGGGTAACCATACAGGGCATTCTGCGCAACTGGGGCCTGGTTTTTCTCGGCAACTTTGCCGGCGCACTGACGGTCGCGCTGATCATGGCCTTTGTCTTTACCATGGGCTTCAATACCGAACCTGGCGCCGTGGGCACCAAGCTGGCATCCGTAGGCGAGGCCCGCACCCTGGGTTACGCGGAGTACGGTATTGCCGGCTGGTTCACTATTTTACTGCGCGGCATGCTGTGTAACTGGATGGTATCCATGGGCGTGGTGGGCGCGATGATTTCCACCCACGTGAGCGGCAAGGTACTGGCCATGTGGATGCCGATCATGCTGTTCTTCTTTATGGCGTTCGAGCACTCCGTGGTGAACATGTTCCTGTTCCCCACCGCGATGCTGATGGGCGGCGACTTCTCGATTCTGGATTACTTTATCTGGAACGAAATCCCCACCGCACTGGGCAACCTGATCGGCGGTCTGGCCTTTACCGGCCTCACCCTTTACAGCACCCACTACAAGACCGCACCCAAGCGACAGCTGGTCGCTGCCGAACGCACTTCTGGTAAAGAGGCTCTGGCTTAAAAAAAGATATCCGTTCACCAGTTTGAGACACTGGTGGCGGTCCCGCTGCCGGGTACAGCTTTGTGAGACACGCCGTAAACCCATCCCTGGGGGCTCTTCCGCGAGGTCCCTCTCGCGGAAGGTCTCACAAAGCTGTACCCGGCATCGGAACCTTCGCGGATAACATGTACAAATAATCCGGCCAGTAATTTCGGGGGCTATAAAGTAATAACCATGGTCAATTCTCTGGCCCTCGAAACCGGCCACTATTCCAGCGCGGGAAAAAAACCGGAAAACCAGGACCGCTGTGGCGCACGGCAACCGCCGGAACCCCAGCTGGACATGAAGGGCGCCGCCTTTGCCATTGCCGACGGTATCAGCAGCAGTTCCGTCAGTGCCGCGGCCAGCGAAACGGCCATCAACAGTTTTCTCGACGATTACTACTGCACCGCAGACGCCTGGAGCGTGCAGAGTGCAGTGGAAAAGGTGCTGCAGGCCACCAACGCCTGGTTGCACGGGCAAACACAACAGAGCCCCTACCGCTTCGACCAGGACAAGGGCTATGTCTGCACCTTTAGCGCCGCCATATTCCGGCGCAATGAAGCCCATCTGTTCCATGTAGGTGACTCGCGAATTTACCGACTGCGACAGGGCTCCCTGGAGCAGCTGACCCGCGATCACCGCCAGTGGGTGGGAGAGCAGAACAGTTACCTCAGCCGCGCGCTGGGCGCGTCCCCGCAACTGGAGGTGGACTACCAGAGTGAATCACTTGCCCGCGACGACCTGTTTATTCTCACCACCGACGGTATCCACGAATATCTTTCGCAACAGCAATTTATTGCGCTGTTACACCAGCACCAAGACGACCTGCAGCGCGCGGCGGAAACACTGGCAAACACCGCACTCGCCAACGGTAGCTGCGACAACCTCACCGTGCAGCTGGTGCGCATCACATCATTACCTGAAGCCGTTCCCGAACTGGTGGAGCGGGCGGAAACGCTGCCGCTCCCGCCCATCCTGAAAGCGCGGGACTCGTTCGACGGCTACACCATCGAGCGGGAAATCCATGGCAGCAGCCGCAGCCATGTCTACCTCGCCAGCGACCGGGAAAGCGGTCACCCGGTGATCCTGAAAACCCCGTCCATCGACCTGTCCGACGACCCCGCCTATCTCGAACGACTGTTGATGGAGGAGTGGGTTGCGCGGCGGGTCGACAGCCCGCACGTGATCCGCGCAGCAGACAGCAGGCGCCCGCGCAACTATCTGTATACCGCGATGGAAGTTGTCGAGGGGCAGACGCTCAGGCAGTGGATGACAGACAATCCCGCCCCCGACCTGGAAACCGTGCGCAATATCGTGGAACAGGTTGCGCGGGGACTGCAGGCGCTGCACCGGGCGGAAATACTGCACCAGGACCTGCGTCCGGAAAATATCATGATCAGTGCCGCCGGTACCGCGACCCTGATCGACCTGGGCTCGGCCCGTGTCGCCGGTATTGCCGAAACGCACCAGGACAGCGGGCAGCTGATCCTCGGTACCGCACTCTACAGTGCCCCGGAATATTTTCTCGGCGATATGGGCACGCCGCGCTCGGACCTGTTTTCCCTCGCGGTGCTGAGCTACCACCTGTTAAGCGGGGAATTCCCTTACGGCACCCAGGTGGCCCGCTGCACCACCGTGGCCGCACAGCACCGACTCAACTACCGCAGCGTGCTCAGCGAGACCCGGGAGATCCCCGCCTGGATCGACGCCACCCTGAAAAAGGCCCTGCAACCGAATCCGCTGCGCCGCCACGAGGCGCTGTCGGAATTTGTCTACGAGCTGCGCCACCCCAATCCGGACTACGTCAACGCCACACGAGCGCCCCTGATGGAGCGCTACCCGGTGCGTTTCTGGCAGTCTGTGTCCGGCGCTTTGCTGCTGGTCATTTTCTATCTGTTGAGCCTGATTGCCACCCAGACCTGAAACCCGAGCCGAATCCACAGGAATACCTACCCGACCGCAAAAACCACAGGAGCCCGACCATGATCAGTGATCGCCAACAAGTCACCAGTTTGATCCTCGCCGCCAAGGTGCGCAAAGACCTCAAATGGGCCCAGGTGGCCGATGCCGTGGGCCAGTCCAAGGAGTGGACCACCGCCGCCTGCCTGGGGCAGATGACCTTCAGCAAAAAGCAGGCAGAAATTGTCGGCGAGCTGTTCGACCTCGACGACGAGGCCGTCGCCTGGCTGCAAATAGCCCCGTACAAGGGCTCCCTGCCCACCGCGGTGCCCACCGACCCGCTGATCTACCGGTTGTACGAACTGGTGAACGTTTATGGCTCCACCATCAAGGAACTGGTACACGAGGAATTTGGCGACGGCATCATGAGTGCCATCGACTTTTCCATGGATATCCAGCGCGAGGAAGACCCCAAGGGCGACCGCGTGAATATGGTGATGTCCGGCAAATTCCTGCCGTACAAGACCTACTGAGGCCACTACACCCTCACCACTGGCGCTGGCGGCGTTGCCGTCGCCGGCGTCACGCTGGTGCAACCTGCCACCGCCATACTCGTTTACAATTCTGGTGCAGCCACAGGTTCCCGCCCGGTAGTTTGAGTATGAGCAGCCTTTTCTCCCCAGTATCCGATTCCCCGACACCCACCTCTCCCGCGACCGACCCTGCTGCAGTGCCGGCGGAAATGGCCGCGGCGCAGCTGGCGGAGTTTATCCGCACTCACCCGCGACTGCTGGTGCTGACCGGGGCAGGGGTCAGCACCGACTCCGGTATTCCCGATTATCGCGACGCCAGTGGCGCCTGGAAGCGCAAACCGCCGGTGGATCACCGGGACTTCATGGCCAGCGAGACAACCCGCAGGCGCTACTGGGGACGCGCCCTGATCGGCTGGCCGGCGATCCGCAATGCGGCGCCAAACCCGGCACATTTTCACCTGGCGGAACTGGAGCGACGGGGACATGTGGAATTGCTGGTGACCCAGAATGTGGACCGCCTGCACCAGCGCGCGGGCAGTGCGCGGGTAGTGGATCTGCACGGGCGCGCGGATGAGATCCGCTGCATGGCTTGTGATTACCGCGCAAACCGGCAACACGTGCACGAGCGCAGCTACGCGCTGAACCCGGCATTCCGGCACTACCAGGCGGAATCTGCACCGGACGGGGATGCAGACCTGGAAGTGGATTTCAGCAGTTTTACGGTGACGGACTGCCCGGATTGCCGCGGTATCCTGAAACCGGATGTGGTTTTCTTCGGCGACAATGTGCCCAAGGTGCGGGTACAGCAAGCACTGGAGGCTTTGCAAAACAGCGACGCCCTGCTGGTGGTGGGGTCGTCGCTGATGGTGTATTCCGGTTTCCGTTTCTGTCGCTACGCCAGGGAATGGCGCAAGCCGATTGCCGCCCTCAACCTGGGGCGCACCCGCGCCGATGACCTGCTCGAGCTGAAACTGAATGCGGGGATTGCAGAAACCCTCGAGGCGGCGCTGGTATTACTGGGCTAAATGCCGTGAACGCCTGCGCGCTCAATTGTCTTCGCCACCAGCGATCTTGTCCTGGGTGCGGGTGTCAAAGTCACTCGCGTCGTGCCGTTCATGCAGTTGCCCGGACGGGTCCCCCCAGGTGCAGTTCACCATCCGCCCCCGTTTGACCGCTGGCCGCTCGGCGATTTGATCGGCCCAGCGATTGACGTGCTGGTAGCTGGCAGCATCCAGAAACTCCGCCGCGTCGTAGGCTTCGTTTTGCACCAGGATGCCGTACCAGGGCCAGATGGCGATATCCGCAATGGTGTACTCCTTTCCCGCCACATAGGGATGTTCCGCCAGCTGGCGGTCCAGCACATCCAGCTGGCGTTTGACCTCCATGGTGTAACGGTTGATCGGGTATTCGTATTTTTCCGGGGCGTAGGCGTAGAAGTGCCCGAAACCACCGCCCAGGTACGGCGCCGCGGCCATCTGCCAGAACAGCCAGTTCAGGGTTTCGGTGCGCTGCTCCGGCGTATGCGGCAGGAAGGCACCGAACTTTTCCGCCAGGTACAGCAGGATGGAGCCGGATTCAAACACCCGAATCGGCGGTGTGGTGCTGTGATCCACCAGCGCGGGGATTTTCGAGTTGGGATTGATCTCCACAAAACCGCTGCCGAACTGGTCACCGTCGTTGATGCTGATCAGGTGCGCGTCGTACTCGGCCCCCTCCTGACCGAGCGCCAGCAATTCCTCCAGCATGATGGTGACCTTGACCCCGTTGGGCGTGCCGAGGGAGTAGAGCTGCAGCGGGTGCTTGCCCACCGGCAGCGGCTTTTCGTGGGTGGCGCCGGCGATGGGGCGGTTGATACTGGCGAAACGGCCGCCGCTCTCGCCTTCCCATTTCCACACTTTGGGCGGGGTGTAGCTGCTGTCGGACATGTCGGTGACTCCGGTTGATGGTGGACGCGGGTGGTGGATCTACGTGCGAAACCCCGGTTACAGGGCCAGGGTCATAAACAGGCTATTGGGGTCCTCTTTATAATCTGCAAACGGACCGCAGAGTTCAAACCCGTGGCGCGCGTAGAGGCGGTGCGCGGGCTGGAAGAACCCCATGGAGCCGGTCTCCAGGCTCAGGCGGCGGTATCCGCGGCGACGGGCCTCATCAATGATATGCCGGAGCATGGCCGTGGCCACCCCCTGCCCGCGCGCGCCGGCACCGGTGCGCATGGATTTGATTTCCCCATGCTGTGGCGTCAGCACCTTGAGCGCGCCGCACCCCACCAGCTCGCCCACAAGGTAGACCGACCAGAAAGTAATGTCCGGCTGGCGCAGGCCATCCAGATCCAGCGCGTGCTTGCTCTCCGGCGGGGAGATGCTGCGCATGTCGTCGATGTGTGCCTGCAGGAAATTCGCGATCGCGGGACTGCTGAGATCGTCAATTTCAATTTTCATAGCAATCTTCCTGATACCTCTATAACGGCAGGTAAGTTGAACGCCCATACCCTCTCGCCCATAATACCGCCCCCGAAAGGCGCCAAAAATAGCGCCAGAGGCGCTGATCGGTAAGCATTACTTTCTGAAACCGCAGCGCAGAGGCAACAAGCCGATGTATCCGGCGCCAGACGCCGACACCCGCGGCCAAACCCGCCCAGAATTTGTACTACGCGCATCCAGTACACCGGGCCGGCGCTGCGGCTCGAACGGAATCTCTATGAGCGAATTTACCGTCATTCTGCTGAGTACCATCCTGGTCAACAACTATGTGCTGGTGCAGTTTCTCGGCCTGTGTCCTTTTATGGGGGTTTCCAACAAGCTGGAAACCGCCGTCGGCATGGCCGGCGCCACCACATTCGTGCTGACCCTCGCGGCGATCTGCTCCTACCTGGTAAACACCTACCTGCTGGAACCCTTCGGCATGGAGTACCTGCGTACCATTTCCTTCATTCTGGTGATCGCGGTGGTGGTGCAGTTTGCACGTATGTTTATCGAAAAGACCAGCCCGCTGCTGCACCGGGTGCTCGGCGTGTTCCTGCCGCTGATTACCACCAACTGCGCGGTGCTGGGTGTGGCCCTGCAGAACACCCTCAAGGCCAACAATTTCATCCAGTCCACCCTGTACGGCTTCGGTGCCGCGGTGGGCTTCTCCCTGGTTCTGATCCTGTTTTCCGCCATGCGCGAGCGCCTCGCGGTGGCGGATGTGCCCAAACCCTTCAAGGGCGCCGCCATCGGCATGATGACCGCGGGCCTGATGTCGCTGGCCTTTATGGGCTTCAGCGGGCTGGTATAGGGGGCGATGATGGAGTGGCTGTCTGAAGTTTCCACCCCGCTGCTGATCCTCGGCGGCATGGCGCTGGTGTTTGGCGCGCTGCTGGGCTTTGCCGCGGTGCGCTTCAAGGTGGAGGGGGACCCGATCGTCGACCAGATCGACGCCATCCTGCCGCAGACCCAGTGCGGCCAGTGCGGCCACCCCGGCTGCCGCCCC
>Ga0207814_100151_pt1 | contig 65585 bp, 71 predicted proteins | sample TtaePargueraPR_7_FD_187755 | JGI IMG/M metagenome (GOLD analysis project Ga0207814, IMG submission 187755) | Aerobic enrichment media microbial communities from Bioluminiscent Bay, La Parguera, Puerto Rico - Tt and P1 (2) (SPAdes) | ecosystem: Environmental > Aquatic > Marine > Unclassified ... | reverse complement strand
AGCAGTGTCCCGTCCGGGAACCCCATGCCGCGGCGCACTTCCTCTTTAGTAAGCATGCGCATCCGATCGCCATGTACCACGGCCCAGCGGTCACGGGTGGTGAGGGTGCCCAGCGGCCGACGGATATCCCGACCCGTGAGCCCGGACCCCGAACCGTAGAACGGCATTACGAACAGTTCCCCGAAACGCGCGCGACCCGCACGGGCCCGGGCCAGGGTCTTCGGACTCCGGCCAGGTTTGTCGATCCGGGACCAGTTACCGGTGTCGAGGTCGATGATCTCGGCGGCACTGGTCTGCGGCTGACGGGGCAGGGACAGCTGTACAGGGTTCCGGGACCGGGTACAGACCAGGAACAGGCGCACTCGGTGCTGGGCAACACCGTGGTCGGCGGCATCAATGATGTGCGGTGACACGCTGTAGCCGAGGCGATTCCAGCAGTCCACCCATGGGCCGTAGAGCGCCCAGTCGGTGAACTCGGGGACGTTCTCGATCACGACCACGTCTTGTTTATGTACCTCCGCTGCGGCGATAGGCGCCCAGGCGGTGGAGCGGCTGGCGTCATGTTCGGGGCGGTTCTTACCGCGGGCGTTGCTGTGTCCCTGACAGCAGGGACTGGCCAGCATCAGGTCATGGGGTGGCAGTTCCTCCCAGCGGGCCTGGTGCAGGTCCTGGCAGGCGTGGAGGGTGTCCGGGTGGTTCTGCGCATGCCAGTTCACTGCCTCGGGCCAGTGGTTGGCGGCCCAGACGATGTGGCAGCCGGCGGCCTTGGCACCGGTGGAACTTCCACCGATGCCGGCAAACAGGTCGATGCCCCGCATTGACGGGGCATTATTCTGTAATCTTTCCAAGTTCGCGTTCCTCTGCGGCATCGATCAGACGGTTGTTTTCCAGAAAGAGGTCCAGCTGTTCGCCGGTCAGGGTCTGGTTTCCGAACTGGCGTTCGACGATCTCCTGCGCGGCGGTGGAATTCAGTGGTTGTTTGGGGTGGTCGTCCCAGGCTACGGGTTCCAGCCCCCAGGATTTGAATAGCTCGTCGATCTCCTCGTCGCTCAGGTCGGACATGGCAGTGATCGGCTGGGGAAGCTGGATGCGTTCCAATGTGAGTTCCAGCACGGCCAGAGCATTCCACGCAACCTGGGCGATGTGGGGCATGTTGGTGCCGCCGGGGCCGTCGTCGAGGAATTTGCCTTCGGCGACATACATCAAGTGGCGCATCAGCGCATCGAGGTACCGGGTTTCGGCCTCCGGGACGTCTTTCCAGCCTTTCCAGGTGTACTTCTCTGCACCCTTCAGACTCACCATGGCAATTTCGCGCAGGGCGCGGGGGAAGTATTCAATGGCACCGCGAAAAACCGGGGGCTTACCGCCATCGAGTTTGGCTCCGGGCTCGTGGGGGCTGGCACCGGTGGGGTCAAGTTCTGCGTGCATGTGAGTTGCCGGCAGTCCTTCAGGGTTATTCCCGCGCTCCTACGTGGGGTATATGCATTGTATATATTCTCCGGGAAAAAATACCCCACCTCAAGGGTGGGGTAGGGGCTCGCCCTACGTTTTCAGTTCTTTTCGTCCACCATGCGCACGCGGTGGCAATGTTTCAGATCCGCGAGCAGGATCGTAATGCTCTCGGAAGGGAAGAACTCCTCAAGCGCTGCCCGACGGGAGACAGTGGCATCCTCCATGATTTCGCGGCCACCGGGGATGCTGGTTACTTCAATCCCACGGTTGGTCACATTCAGTAACCGGTAGAGATAAAATCTTGGTTCCCGGTTGTTGTACTGGACCGCGACTGTACGGTCGATGCGTAATAGCGCTTTGGAGTCTGCAACCAGAATATCGTCGCGTTGATAGATAGGTGCGTAAGTCGCTGTGTCGACGACGATACCGTAGGCCGTGGGTAGGGCCTCCGTGTTTACCCGTGTGCGTTTCTGCACATCGTAGGGCTCACCGCTCGACATGGATTTCAGGGGTAGATTGTTTTGTTCTTTAACCTCGACCGACTTGTAACGTGCTTCAAATCTTGGGTCGATTTCTGCGGGGTTAACGCCTAAGGCATTAGCCAGGTTAAAAACCGTGTCGGCATTTTTCAGGGCAATCACCCCGTTCATGTATTGGCTTAGGTTGGGTTGGGGGATTCCGGTCCGCCGCGCCAACTCTACCTGGGTCAATCCATCGGTATATTTTTTCTGCTCAAACAATTGCTTGAGTCGACGGGCGGCTTCCCGGTCTTGAGGAGTAACAATCCGTCTAATTTCTGCCGTCATACGATCCTCGTAAAAAGGCTGGTCTTGCTAGGGATGGCCAGTCTAAATATTTACATTGTATATGTAAATAGCCCCCTAGCACTTGATTCTACGTAGGATAGTGTTAACTAAGTCGCGTAGTTGCATGCTTTTTTGACGAAATTCGCCAGCAGTTAACGGAGATTCCCACTCATTCTCAAAAAAGACGCAACTTCCGTGATCCGAACCAACGACCACGAGCGTATCTTTGCGAATTCTTTCGCGTCGTTTCAGCCAGTGTTGCTGGTTCTTACTTAAATATTTGACCTGCGTCAGGTCAATAAGAGTGTCATCCCGCTTTGGAAAGGGCTTCAAAAATTTGTATTCCACCCAAAGGTCACCTTTGGGACCCTCGATAAAGGCATCGGGGGTCCCACCGGCGAAGCGGTCATTGATCTTCCAGAGGAAAATATCAGAGTGCTTCTTGAGTTGCCTATGCACACTCTGAACGAAGCTGTGTTCGTTCACCGTACGGACCAATCTTGTCCAGTACGTATCGAACAACGCGCGCCTGGTGAATGGCGTCATCCATTGCGTTGTGGTGGGTCCCCTCGCGGGTCAGGTCCCATTTCTCTTTCTCACCGAGAAAACGAGTGCCTAACATTTTAATCGTGCGCAGGCTTCGGGTTTCGTAATAGTTCCACGGCTGAGTCATATTGACCGCGCGGTAGGCGCTCTCAAGAATGACGCCGTCGAAGTCCGGGTCGTTGGCCCAAAAGTTGAGGCGTCCGGCGCGATTGGTTGCGCGGCAGCGTTTTACGAACTCGGTAAAACCCTCGAGGGCTTCTGTCACCGAAAGCGCATTTTTGCTGGCCAGTGCCTGGCGGGCTTCGTCCGGCTGGGTCATCCACCAGAGTACGGTGTTCATGTCGATGGACATACCGGCGGCCTCGCAGTGCTTTGGATGGATGTTGCACTGGAAAGTCTCGCCGATGAATGCGTCATCTTCGACCGGTGCGTCCAGGCTAAAGGCGCAGGCACCTATGGTAATCACCGCGGCGTCTTTGCCGGTACCCAGTGTCTCGATGTCCACCATGACGTTGTGGAACCCCGAACCCATGACCGGGGGCTCTGGATTGGGGTTGTTGGTCCAAGTAGAGTGCATAAATTTCAGTTCCGTAGCTGATTGATATCGGCGGCACCTCGAATTTCCGGTGATACCATTACGGGGGTCCGGTTTGCGCACTGCCGTCGGCCATGAAAACGTGGGGAACCGATCGGTTAGCGATAAGAGGCGTTGTCGACGGCCGCCGTCGCCGTACAGGAGGTAACCCCCCACCCAATAGTCGGTACTAAGCCGCGGTTACCCGCGGCTTGCTGTTACTTGGGGGCGATGGCGGTGTAGAGTGCCTTCGCTTCGTTGTACAGGGCTTCGGGGGCGTAACCCAGGAACTCGGTCTGGGGTACGTACCAGGTACCACGGTCGTTTTTGCGCTTCAGTGGGGACAGCTTCCAGACGGTGGCAAAACGCGGGGCATTACCATTCTTGATGCTGATCTCGCTGTTCCATTTGCGGCTCTGATTCAGGGCCGAGGATTTGAAAAACATTTCCGCCGGGTAGGCCGGATTACCTTCTTCGTCCAGCACCAGCAGGGCGTGCTTGGCGGTCTCGATGATTTGGTAGTCGGAGGCGTTGCCGGGCAGGGTATCCACGTGCGCACGCGCTGCGGCTTCGGATTCGTAGGAGCCGTTAAAACCGCCTCCCAGATCCTTGTCTTTAAACACGGCCCATTCCTTGCGGAAGGCCAGGTTGATCACCATGAGGCTATCCACCAGTTCGTTAGTGGTGCTGATATGGAATTGACCTGGGCGTGCGCCCTCGACGTCGTCGATCTGAGGGCTCAGGGCTTGCAGCAGGGAAATGCGGGGGACTGCCTGATCTTCTGCAGAGACGTTTTCGTTACCCAGGGCGCGGTCGCGCTCCATGGCCTCCTGCAGGTGGGCGGGCAGGGCATTAGTGTCGGAACCGAAAATGGCGAGAGCTGTTTCTGTCATTCGAAGTTTCTCTATATGCAATGTGTATAGTTACCGGCGACGAAGGGAAATGCTGCTTTCTTCGTAAATGCTGATGCCGGGCAGGGTTTCGCCCTCGGGCAGGAGGGACATTTCTTCTTCCAGGGCCTTCTGGCTCAGACGGCGCTGGAACAAGTAGGTGGCGCCTTTCTCCAACACATATTCGTTGAAGGCGTCCCAGTCACAGGCAGTGGCCAGGCGTTTCTTCGAACGGGTGACGTTGGCATTGGCGTTGCCGGTGCGGTCCAGACCCTGCGCTTCCATGAGCGCGTTGATCTGGCGGTCGATGTCCTTGCGTTCCTCATCGAGGGCTTTCTTCTGGCGCTCGAGCGCGGAAGCCTCGTCGCGCAGATACAGTGAGCGATCGATCAGGTCGGAAATCGACATTTCCTCGACCGGAATATTGGTGGTGTCTAGTGCTTCCATGAGTCTCCCTATGCAGCCTGAGTGCTGAGTTGTTGGAACAGATCCAGGAGGTCGTTCATGCCCGTCAATTTCTTGTCGAGCGCTGAATATACCTCGATTTCTTTCGAATCGCTATATGCAATGCGTATAGTTTCGGTCTTTCGAGTTTGCCCGGTACGATAGATGCGCGCGTTGAACTGTTCGAAGTGCTCACCGTTGTAAGTCGGGCTACACCAGATGGTGGTGGTGCCGCGTGTCAGGGTCAGGCCGTGGCCGGCTGACTGTGGGTGCGCGAACACGATGCGCAGGCGACCGGCCTGGAATTCGTCAACGATGCGCACCCGTTCCCGGGAAGGGGTGTCTCCGTTAATGACGCCATAAGAGAGCCCGCGTTTATCGGCTTCGGCTTTAAGTGCTTCCAACTCGTGTTTCCAGTTGAAGGCGACGACACACTGTTCGCGCTCCTCGATCAGCCCGAGTACCAGTTCGTAGCGCTCGTTGTGTACCTTGATCGGCTTGCCGTCGGTGTCGTACACCGCACCGGAAAGCATCTGTAGCAATTTGCGCACACGAGCGCTGGCGTGCACGGTGTTGACGGTTCCATTCTCGGTCACCAGCCAATCGGTCTTTTCGAACTCGACGTATTTTTTGCGCAGCCAGGCGGGCATTTCCAGTTCGATCGTGTGGTGTACGTTCGGCGGGATATCGACGCAGTCCTCGAAGCGGAAGCGGATGGTGATGTCCTTGAGCCGGTCGGCTACGGCTTCCTGGGCACCGGCTTTATCTTCCCATTTGCGGTGCATGGGATCTGGGCCGGTTTGTATTGGGCTCTGAACCTGCTCGCGGAAGCGGAAGAAATTTGGGCCCAGTCGCTGGCCCTGATCCACCAGCAGGCCCGGGAACCAGATATCGGTCACTGAGTTACTGGTCGGGGTACCGGATAGCATCCATAGGTGCGGGATCTTGTAGGCGATTTTCTGTAGTGCCTTGGAGCGTTGGGTAGCGCGGTTTTTGTACGCGGTGAACTCATCGATGATGAGGTGGGTGAAACCACTGTACAGGGTCGGGTCCTTGGCGATCCAGTTCACCGCATCATGGTTGGTGATGACGATGCGGCTGGCGGAGCGCATGGCTTCTTCGCGCTTCTTCGGTGTGCCGTGGGCAATACGGTAGCTGAGGTCGGTGAACTTGCGGATATCGCCACCCCAGGCGGGTTCCAGGATTGACAGCGGTGCCAGGACCAGAACCCGGGTTTCCGGATCTTCTTCAATTGCCGCCAGCACCGCATCGAGGCAGCTGGACGTTTTACCGGTACCGGGGTCGCTGGTGATGAACCCCCGCGGCGTGCGCTGCAGGAATTCACTGGTGAGTTTCTGGTGGGTGTAGAGTTCAAGTTTCATCGCTTTACCATTCGAAGATCGGATAATTGTCGATGTAGCCCGCGTCACAATCGAAGTGCGCGTAGCGGAAACCTGCATCCCGGATATCCGTCAGGATTTTTCTCGCGGCGGGACTGAGATCCCGCCAGAGCCGTTCGAAAACGGGTGCTTCGTCTTTGTCCTCGCACAGCCAGACATGAAAACCGTAATTATCCTGTGCAATGGTGTCCCGATGGCACTGCAGCACCTGGGCATCTTCTAATTTCAAATGTGCACTGCTAAGGCACAGGGTTTGATAGGTCTCGGCACTGGCTAAGGTGTTAGGTGTTGGGCTATGCGGCTTCACGTTCTTCCCTCTCCAATTCCTTCAGTAACTGCGGTGTTACGAGTCGTGCTCGCCAGCCCCAGTCGATGATTTGTTTGTGGTTGACATCATTCCGTTTTATCCGCTCGATAGCAGCGAGTATTTCGTCGGCGATATCGTTGATGCGAACCGGGTCAGTGAGGAAGGACTCCACTTCCTCGTAGAGGTCCTGACCCGACCCGGGATCACAGACCACAACAGCCTCGATGAACCAGCGGCGGGGAGTGTCCACCGCCTGTTCAACAACGGCAAAGGGCATGTTGGAGCGGTAGATACCGTCTCCATTTTCGTCTTTGCCATAGGATTCCAGCGCAGTAATACGCAGGTTTCCCATCAGTAGATCGAGTGCCTTCTGTTTAGGCTGATACTTCTTACGCGGTTTCCTGTTGCGCGCCATCGTTGGATGCTTCCCGGGATACTTCATCGAGTGTGGTTTCTTCAGGTTTCAGATGCGCGGTGGCGTCGTATACCTTGTCGAGCATGGTGTGCAGTTCGCCGCGCCCGGTACCGCCGGCCACATAGGCGCGCAGGATATTGAAGAACATCGCATCGGCGACGTCGCTGCTGTTATGACCGTCGCGCACCAGCGCGTTGTGCACGTTGAAAATACGCTGGGAGACGATGTCGAAAGTGTCAGTTCTCATTTTGTGCTCTGATTTTGCCAAGGGTGGATTCAATGTCGTGGATCGTTGCGAAGGCTTTGTCGATGTCCTCGCGGGTTACCGGACGTCCGGAGTAGGGCATGCGGGCATCTTTCTGGCTGACTATTTCCGCCCACGCATAGGCGGACTCGAGGTAGCGTTGTAACGCCCGTTCTGCGATCCGTTGTTCCTGGGGTTCAAGCAACTTCATCTGGCTCAAACTCCATGGTCCCGAATACGGATGCCGGTTCGATGACTTCACATTCATATTCCGGCAGGTATATGTGGTAGGTCATTACCCCGTTTACCCGTTTTATGCCTTTGATTTCGTAGGTGCGCCCGCGTACAAGTAAACGCGATGCGGCACCGCCCTGGTATTCAACGAGTAGTCTGCTCATACGTAACCCCATTCACAGTCACCGCTCTTGGCGTAATGACAGAAGCGGCAGTTGTCGATCGATGGTTTTGGTGGGAATTCCAGTGCTCGGGTCATCTTCTCGGCGCGTTGCTGCAGCCGCGGCAGCAGGGCCATGGCCTGTGCACGGGTGTAGCTGCCGTCGAGTGTCAGGCCCTTGTCCAGATACCAGAACTCAGTCTTGACGAATTCCAGCTCCGGATAGCGCTGGAAGGCACCGATCGCGTAGATCATGGCCTGGCCCTGATGCACGATTTCGTTGCCAAATTTCTTACCGGTCTTGTGGTCGATCACGAGCGCGCTGGTTTCGTCCTGCTGGTGGAATGCGTCCAGTTTCATACGCGCCCAAGTGTCTTTGTCGCGCCAACCGGTTGGCCGCCAATTGATGTCGAAGCCCCATTCGCCTTCGATGGATACCTCGGCGTTGGCATAGGCTTCGCGCAGCCCTTCAAAACGGGTCTTGAACCGGATCAGCTCCGGCGGCAGCTTCTCAAGCAACCCCTGGACATAGTCTTCCGCGAGCTTGTGGATCAATTCACCACGGTTGGCGGCCTCGGACTGGGGTTCGGGGACGCGCTTGACCTGCTTCAGGAATACGCGATAGGCGCAGCTTTCGAACAGCTTGAGGCTGGATGCAGACCAGGCTTTGACCGGGCCACCGCGGGGGTCATCGCTTTGGCCTTTATCGGTGGCGATCATGGCCGGTGCCGGTTTCTTGCCGGGCTGGAACAGGGTGCCGTCGGAGGGCGGCACGTATTCCTGCTGTGGTTCAGGCTTGTCTTTCTTGAGGGCTGCCGGATTGAACAGTCCTTCTTTAGGCGGTACGTACTGCATCGGAGTCCTCCACGTAGGCTTGGTACATATCGTTGATATCGTCTTCGGATACTTGCCAGCCAACATACAGCCCGCGTTTTCGCTCCCCGTTCAGCATGTAGATGCGCTGCGGCTCGAGGCCGTTGCGCCCCAATCGCTTGCCGAAGGAGCGGGCATTTTCGCTACGGGCCATCATGGCCGAGTACACGACGCCCAGTTCCTGGGTGGTGATGGGGTAGCGTTCCAGATCGCGTGCGTGGTGGCGTTCGCGAATCCAGCTGCGCACATAGTTTTGTGCTGCGGCCAGAAACAGTTCATTACCCCGGTTCAGGGTTTCTTCGAACAGGATGGTGAAGAAATCCAGATCGCCGGTGTGCAAAGACTCGAAGAATTCTTCCTCGATGGTGGCGGCACTGCGGTGCAGTTGCTTCTTGGCTTCGTTTTCCAGCGTCTTCTGCGCGGCGCGGGCGTCGAAGTCAAAGGCTTTCAGGAAGGCCACGAACTGCGGTAGTTCGGCTTTGATCATCTCGAGTAGGTCGGCGCTATCCAGCTCGGGGAAACGCTCGATCAGCTTGCGCTCCTGACGAGGGCACACATTGAAACGGCGGTCACCCGGTTCGATCTTCAACATGCCGTAGTCGTTACTGAAGAACAGGAAGTTCACATAACTGGGTACGGTGCGGATGTCCTGGCGCATGGCCCGGATCGCGGCCACGGGTTCGGTGATCGCGTTCTTGAGGCGCAGCATCAGGCGGTCGGCCATTTTCGATTTGCGCAGGCTGAATTCATCTACGGTGACCAAGATGGCGCGCTCCATCCATGCGTTGAATTCGTCACTGAGATCCCGTTCGGTGAGAGGGAAGGCGTGCATGGGGCCGAGGATCGGGGCTGCGATCTGGTTGGTGAACAGACCCTTGCCGGTACCGGGGGTACCACTCATGGCCCAGGCAGTCATCGTCTTCTGGCGCCCGCATACGATGGCAGCAAACCAGTTGATGAAGTGTTCGAACTCGAGGGTACTTGCGCCGGTCATGGACCAGATAATCTTCCAGATGGTCGGGCATAATTCCGACAACCGGCCACCCTGACCGTAGCGCAGGCCAAGGAAGTCACCCGGGACACCGATGTTGGAGGCCAACAGGTCGGTGCGCTCGAAGGTATTGGCGCGGCGGCGTTTGAAGTCGGTGGTGTCGTCCGATGTCGGGTCGAAATAGAACTCCCAGACCGGCAGCTGGTCAGGCATCAGCGCGTTGTGCTGTTCCATCCACGCGCGCAGTTTCTCCTGTGAACGTGTTGCGTCGAGCTGGGTGAAAATCTTTTTTACGGGGTCGTAATACCCCCGATAGGAACTGTCAGAACGCTTTTCATCCAGTACGACCGGGACTAATTTGGCGGAGTCATAATCCTCGCCATCATCCTCGTCGTACTCGGCAGAACCCAGGCCAAAGTTTTCCAGATGCCACTGGTAGGCATCGGGGTTGGCCTGCTCGAACATGAACGCGGGTTCACCTTTGAAGTTGTGCATGATCGCGGGGTTATCGCGGTGCACATAGTAGGCGTTCGAGTCCCCACCGTTGACGTTGTAGTACACCCACTTGTCTTTGTGGTAGGCGTACTGGATGTTCATCTGCTGCGGGTTGGTGACAACAAACACAGAGCGCCCATCGATAAAGACGTTGGTGCCTTTCTGGGTTAATGGCCCCCAGCCGTTCTGCTCCCGCAGGGCGGTTACGGTTTTACTGATGGTGCCGTTCAACGCTTGCGGCTTGATTTGCATCAGTTCGGCGTAGAGCGGCACGGTTACATTGTGTTTCTGTACGAGCAGGATACGCTCGGCAACCGGATCTTCCAGCCCGTCATGGAACTGTGGTTTACCGATATAAATCAGGCGCGAGTTATCTGCCAGCGTGCGGTCCAGTTTGAGGCGGAGCGCGCTCCCGGTAGCAGTCAATTCGAGGCTGGCTCGGAACAGGTCCACATCGAAATTGAGCTTGGTCAGGTATTGCTTGAGCAGGATCGGTGTCACAGGTTTGTCGAGCCAAAATTCCAGGTGCAGGGACACCAGCCCCGGTTTCATACCGAGGCTTGATGACGCGTGCACGATATAGCTGGCTTCGTGGAAAGCCGACGGCAGAATTTTGACCGCGGCAGCTGCGAGTTCACGCAGCTGGGCGGCGTCAATCGGTGTCTTGGGCTCCATGTCCGGGAAACGCACACCGTCGATGTCCAGAACGATGGTCTCGGTCAGGGCTTCGTTGTCGGTGTAGCCGGCCCGGGTCTCGTGTTTGAGGTCCTTGGTCAGAGACCCCTTCAGGAGACAATGGCCCTTCTCTGCATGCTCTTTTAGAAGTTCGGTCTTCTGCCGCATGCCTTCTGCGGTTTTGGGTACTTCAAAAACATGACTCGTGACTCGTTTAATCCGAGGGTAAGACTCGACGCGATCTGCGTGAAAAGCCTTTACCATCGGTTTATAGCCACTGAGAAAGGTCACTTTCATGGCATACCCCCATAGATTTCATACTCATCGCGGCACTCTGCATCACAGAATTTCAGCCCTTCTGGCAGTGTCTCATCGCAGTAATGGCAGCGGCCTTTAGGCTTCAACTCCGGCTTTCGATGACGCAGGGCATTCTGGCGGTGCAGCTCCTCGAGTTCGGCGGCGCGTTCCGCTTCATCTGCCATTGATCAGCTCCTCACGCAAAATCTCAATGCTTGTGGGGCCTTCAAATTCCAGGCAGACACCATGAGAACCGCGGGTCTCGACAACGCGAATCCACAGTTCCTGGTCATCCAGCTTCACGCGAACGCGTTGATCACGTTTACGGCCGATGAGTAGACGTCCATTTTTTTCTTTCAGCATTCGTGCATTTCCGCTCTCCTTCATAGTGGTTATTTCGAGTAGTTTTCAGCGATGCCGCCCTCACTTGCCAGGGACAAAGTTCCGTCATTGCACCAGGCGGGTGGGGTTGCCATGATCTCCCCCATCATGGCGTAGGCTTCTTCTGCGTGCTGGTCGGGGGCCACGGCCACGATCTCATCGTGTACGGTGAGGGCGATCGCACCCCCCATCGGGAGAAGGTGTTGCTGGATTTCCACCATCATGTCGCTCATGACGATACGAGCCAGCGCCTGGATGATGTTTTCCATCAACAGGCCGCCATACAGCGACTTGAAGAACTTGCCTTCCCAGTAGTGGAATCCCCGCCGGTCGCCTTCCTCGAAGTACTCTAACTTCGGGTAGGTCATGGGCAGACCGGACGGCAAGATAAGGCGCCCGCGTTCAACCTGCAGGCATTTGTAGGTGTACGGTTTCTGTGAGCGGGAGGCCATATCGAAGATGACCTGCTCGTTGCGCTTCCACCCGCGGACGATGGCGGCATTCTTGCGGCGCCAGGTGTTTACGGTCAGGGTGGCAATATCTTTGGGCAGCACAACGCCTTTCATGGCGCACTGCACCCAGAATTTGTTGGCCCCCATGTTGTAGCCGAGGCCGAGTTCTGCGGTCTTGCCGACGAAGCCTTCAAGCCAGTCGGGCTCATGCGCATTGTCTTTGTCGGTGATGTTGCCTTCGGCATCCAGGTAGTTGCCGGCGTCATCCATCGCCTTCCGTTTGCGGTCAATCGGGCGGCCGTAAATGTCGGTGGCAAGTTCGCTATAGAGGTCGCGGCCCTGGGCAAAGGCTTCACATTTCCACGCTTCCTCGTTAAACCAGGCATTCATACGACCTTCGATGTTCGACAGGTCGCGGACCAGCACCTTGTGGCCGGGGGGAGCGCACAGGCTCAGACGGTAAGGGGAACCCCGTTTAAAATTTTGTGGGTTGATTTTGTTCGTACCGGACCAGCGCTTTGTATGCGCACCGCAGTATTTAAGGAGTAGTGCGAGACGGCCTTCCGGATTGTGGGGATTTGGTTCAGCGTGCTTGAGCAGTCGCGCGCCGCGGTTACGTTCCCCGGAACCCTTAACACTGAGCCGGGCATCCCAAATGTGTTGCAGTTCGGGATGCGCGGCGCGGATCTGCAGAAACTCGAGATCGTCTTTGCCAAGGGCGAGCTTGGTATTGTCGGGATTCTTGGGCGTGGGGCTGGCGATTGTAGGTATTGCGATGCCATGGTCGCGCTCCAAGCGTTGGGCAAATTTATCGTTGGAAGCGAGCGTGGATTCCGGCCAGCCGGAGGCAATGATCAACTGACGGTTTTTCTCCACCTCGGCTTGCATGTGCTGTTCAGTGAGTTTCCGGTCAAGGACGATCTGTGGGTGGATGAACATGCGGTGGGTCATGTCCATCACTTCCAGTTCCTTACGGGGGAAGTACTGGATCATTTCCGCAAAGGCGTCGAAGGTCAGGTCGACGTCATTAATGCAGTAACCACCGAGCGTTTCCAGCTGTTCGTGGGCGGGTTCCCGGATACCGTCGACGGTTTCCAGTTCTTTGCCTTTCCGTTTGGTGGGGTCGTTAGGGAATAGCCGTTCACACAGGGCGTCAAGGCTGGCGGATTCCTGCGCCCACAGGGCGTTGCTCATTCCCTGAGTGCAGTAATATTTTCCTGCGGCCAGGCCGTAGTACCACGACAGAATGGCGCCATCGAACGGTACATTGTGGGCCAGCAGGGCGTGATCGTTGCCGGGTGTGAAGATGGATCTCAGGTGGTAGGGGAGGTCGTCCGTCAGCCATACGGTGGGCTCGCGGTCGATCTTGATACCCACACCCTGGACATAGAACCGGGGATCGAAAATGTATTCCTCATAGGTGAGGAATTTCAGTGAAAACGTCGGCTGGACGATTTCCTGCTTTTTGCTATTGGTGACGGGTTTGCCGTCCGCATCGCGATTACGGCTGTTGTAGTAGGTTTCGAAGTCGAGTGTGATAAAAGACATGCGTAATCCTTCCAGTCAGGCTGCCGAATATACGCAATGTATATAATTGAGGTCAAGCGGTAGGGCAGCTGCGTTCGAGTATTGAGCGTGCTTCCTGCACAAGCCCAGCATAGGCGCGCTGGGTTGCGGCGGAGGGATCGCCGTGTCCATTGATTAGCGTGGCGAGAATTTCGGGTATTGAGTGCCCGTTTGTGTAGTGTAGGAACAGTATGGTCAGCCCTTTGTGGTGGAGTTGTGCGATGACATCCCGGGACAGATGGTGCTCGAGTTCCTTGATGAACGCATCAAGATCCTCCTGGAGGAAGTCAGGGGTAGAGTCGTAGAGGCTTTGGTACATAGTGCGGGGCTAACAGAGGGGGATAGATGTTCGGGGGGTCGGGTCCTCCAACCAAAGCGATCCTTTCGCTCCCCGAACAAATCGTTACGTCAGGATAGTGGGCCGGTGGGTACCACAATCCGCGACAGTGTTTATGTATATCTGAAGGCTTTCATGATGATCGAGCAGATGTTCGACATCGGGGTCAGATGGGGAGAGCACTCCCCGCTGGACATCGGCAAGAATTTGGGCGTGTGTCGGGCTGCAATCCACGGCATCAATATCCCAATTTTCTGCTAACGTCGTGATGAACTGTTCCTGAGCTTGTTCGGGGTTATCGGCATGGAAGACCATGGCCAGGTCTTCCCAGTCACCGTAGTTGCGCCCTGTGATCAGGTAGTAGCGCATTCCGATTCCCCCTCAAGAAGCTCGAGCGACCAGTCGCCGTAGTAGACGCCGTCGTAGTAGAGCATGTCATCGTGAAAGTGCAGGGGGTCACGCTGCAGCATCGGCTCGGTGATTTCGCCACTGGCGAAGGCGAGGTTGATCGATGCGTTATAGGTGATATGGCACCACTTCAGTGGGCCGATGGACGGGCCTTCGGTACCCCAGTCATCCATCTGTTGTTCTGGGTCTGTGCGACCGTGCGTCATGGTCAGGTACAGGCCGGGTTGTTTGGTGCACTCATACTGCTGGGTCTTGAGGAGCACTTCCAGATTCATAGGACCTCCATGGTATTTCAAAACAGGATATGTGCATTGTGTATATCCTGTGGGAAAAATTTTTCTTCCTAATAACCGCGTAGCGAGCGCTGCATGAACGAGCCGAGGCGCAGGTGGAGTTGCTGTAACTCGCCGATGGTGCGTTCGTCCAGCTGGTCATTCTCGAGCATCTGACAGAGGATGCCGACGGCGGTGGTCGGATGTTCGTAGATCCACTGGAAGGCTTGCATACGGTTGTAATGATTGGCTTTTAAGATCGCTTTGTTTTCCACGGTTATTGTTCCTGTAATCCTTAGGTAAGACATCGGCCTGTGGATGGCCGGTTTTGGATTATAGGAGTAGTCTGACCAATGTGACAATTGCGTTTTACCAGTTAATCGCGGACGAGTAATGCGACGAAAGTGTGAAATACATTAGGTTCTCGCGCATTACTCATCGGTTGTAGCAAAGTGCTACCGTTTTATTCGTTTTCTGATGTGTGGCATCCGCAGGTGTCAGCATCCGTGTCACCGCACTCCTGGCAGCAACCGCATTCGTCGCGGTCGGAGGTATCGCAGATAGGGCAGCATGTGCACTCGCCCTCGACGTTCTCGCAGTTGGTGCAGCATCCACACTCGTCGCGATCCGTACCATCACAGATACCGCAGCAGGTGCAATGCTCGTTCTGACAGTCTTCGCAGCAGTCGCAATCCCCGTGATAGCGGCCTTCGCCCCAAGTCAGAGCGTCGCAGTGGTTGCAGCGAATATCACCGTCGTCATCCTGATACTCGTCTTCTGAGTGATCGCACCGTTCGCTCCCACACAGCTGATCGAAACCGCGGTTGCCTCCGGTATGTTCGACCCAATTCAGGGTCAGGTTACCTTCGGCATCGAGTCGGGCATTCAGGTTCTTGCCGCTGCTGCTGTCCCAGAAATAGTCTTCGTTGCCGCGGTGATCCCCAACTTCAAACCAGGGGTACTCCTCCGGGGAATCCCAGTCCGTCAGGGCCCAGCGCCACCATTCCATGCCAGCGGAGTCGGCGTTGTACGCCTGGCCCAGGAAGGCCAGCAGGATATCGTTCGCAGTACGCAGATCTCCGGATTGCGCGGCATTGGTGACGGCGCCCTCGAAATCGCCCAGGCAGGGGGCGTAGCGGTTCAGTACGTGCGGATGCGGTGTGCCGTGGCCGGCATAGCCTGTAGGGGCACATCTTGGCGATTCGTCTGTGGGGAACTTGAGATAGACGTTTACGGCCCCATTATCCTGAAAACGCAATATCACACGGGTATCTGGTAGCCGGATGGTGGGTATGGTCCCGCCGTTCAGCCAGCGGTACGGGTTGTTATCCGGCTGCATCAGGACACCGGTCAGAACCCAGCTGATTGTGTGTTCGGCGGCATCGATCCGCACGCTGCCCGGGACATATTGTGGGATGTTCTGTAGTTCCACATCCATACCTTCGACGGTGAAGGTGAGTGGGTTGCCCCGCAGCCGCGCGTGTTCGCGGCTGTGATTCAGTAGTAAATTGGCGGCGTGGCGGATGTTCCGCTCGGTATCCGCAAGTTGGGTGACCAGGCGATGATGTTCATTGGTGCGGTAGAGAACATCACCCGGGCTAAATGCTTTATCGCGGATATAGTTCCGGAGTGCCTCTGACAGAGCGGTTTCCGGCAGGTTTTGCCATTCTTCATTCATGGCGATCCACTGCTCGTGTTCTTTTATGGTCTCCCGCAGGTAGGCGAGGTCGCGCCGGTAATTTCGGATGGTGCGGTGTTGCTGATCACGGGCGGTGATCAGTTCTTCCTTCCGCAGCTGTGTCGGATCGAAGTGGATAACCGGGGGTTCCGGGTTGCGGGTTACAGGTTCGGGTTCGCGGGGCTGGGCTTCGTCCTGTTGGGGGGCGGGCCGACCGGTGAGGATTTCCAGATCACGCAGGGTGCGCTCACGTCGGTGGACATCTTCATCGATCTGCAGGTTCAACAGGGAATCGTTGGTGGCGACCCAGGCATAAGCGCGGTAGTTGCGCCAGTGGTTATATTCGGGGCCTTCGTCGAAGGCGGTAGGTCCGTGCCCGCGCAATTGCATAAAGGCACTCGCCACATATTCATACTGAGCCTGGCTCAGGTTAGCGGTGAGGACATAGTCGCCTGGGGCCAGTGGGTCGGCAGTTGTGGCGACGATGGCGCAGTCTTCGATGCGATCGTATTCATCGATCGCGATCAGTTCGGCGGTTAATCCCGGCATGGGTGGAATCCTCGATTAGCTCGCAAGTTTGGGGGCGTCGTTGTCTGCTTCCTCGCGCTGGTGCCACGGCATAATGGCGTCGAGCCAGTCATCGCCGAGCACGGTGCCGTAGTAAATGATTTCCAGGTCGCTCAGATCAGTAAGACGCGGGTCTTCCGGGTCGGCGGTATAGAGACTCCATTCCTCTACATCCGGGGCTACGCCGAGACCTTCCAATTCTTCGCGCAGGCGTTCTTCGTCGAACGCGCTGATGGCCGGGGTGTAATTGACTACGTAGGCCGGTGGGTATCCGACAGCGAAGCAGTCGCGAATGGTCTGACTGCCATTGCCCGGGAGGAAATCATCATCCTCGTCAAAGAGGCTTCTGTAGCCTTGCCACTGGTCGTTCCAGTTGCGCAGATCTGACCAGTTGTCGCGGGCGGGCAGCACGTTGCGATCGACCAGTGCCTTGAGTTCGGCGCGGTCCTCCGGGCTCAGGGCATTGTGCTGGATGCGCTCATCCACACATTGATGGATCAGGTTGGCGTTAACGTCGTACACATCGACTTTAGAGGCCCCTTTTTTGTTGTAAATGCCACGGATGAAAAGGGGAACTTCTTCCAGGTACTCGGCCACCTGTTCTTCATCTTGTGCGGAGGGGGAGACCCCCATGTCCACGTGGGAGTGGCCCCAGTAGATGAGGCGCGGGCGCCCCTTGCTGTCAGCGTAACGGTCGGTGTCCAGCAACTCGTTGCACAGGCGGTGGTAGTCGTCGGTGTCGATTTCGGTCTCGGTGCCGTGCACGCGTTGCTTGGGGACAAATATCTCATCGATCAACAGATTGCCATCGTCCAGCTGGTCAACGGTGCCCAGCCAACCGACTTCTTCCTCGTTGTAATCGATCAGAAAACGGATGATTTCCCAGGCGCGTGGTGTGTAGAACACGGTCGGCGCCGTCGGCGGTGCAGGTACTACCAGCGGTGTGGATTTGCGCAGAGTATCGCTGGACTTCACTGGGTACTTGAACTGGCGTTTTGGTTTGGCCGGTGTTTTGTTGGTCGGTTTTTTGGCCGATGTCTTTGCCGGCAATTTGGTCAGAGCGGTCATCACAGTTTCTCCGCGCCGAGAACGGCGACTTGCAGGTTGAGGTTCAAGCGGGCGTCGAGGGGTTCGCCGCGGCAGAGCAGGATGTACTGCCATACCGCCCAGTTGGCGATGACACTGGCGGTGGGCCCCACCGAAATGGAGGCGCCGCAGGCGCTGACTTCGGCTTCGTCATCGTCGATCAGGGTGGCAAGCCAGCGCTCGCCTTCGAGGGGGTTGTTGGGGTTGAAACTCAGGATGTTGCCGTAGCTGGACGCCATGCGGGTTTCGATGACGTACATGATCTCCGGGTTCATATCCAGTTCGGCATTGAAAATCTCGCGGCGGCTTTCCATGGTGTCGGTGAGCAGGAACACTACGCCTTTGAGTGGTGCCTGAGCATCAGGCACACGGCGGTTGATGAACCGGATGCTGTCTGGGATCTGCTCCTCGATGTAGCTGGTGTACCACTCGGCCAGTGCCTGTACTTTCGGGATACCGACGTGATGCTGACCGTAGAGCTGGTTGGCCAGGTTGTGGGGCTCAACCGTGTCGAAGTCATAGACGGTGAGGTCATCGACGCCCAGTTTGATCAGGGCTTCGAAGACACGGCTGCCGGTAGCGCCGGCGCCGATGATGGAGACCGGTAACTGGTGGTGTACCGGGTTAAAAATCTCCTGGTGGCGGATCAATGAAATCGACATGGTTTCCTTCCAATTGTGGTGCGGATATTGGAAACCCCCCGCCGCTGAGGGCGAATTCCCGGTCGCCAACTCGGGCTCAGGTTTTGGGGGGTTTCCAATACCCGCACGGAGCGAGTATTGGGGGCCGGTAGCAGCGGCCCTGGCCGGTAGGGTTAGCGGTTACCCTTGGCGCCTTTCGCAATTACCACGCGGGCGCCATCGGTCAGCGGGGTGTCCAGGTCGGCCTGGGTGCCGTTCACCTGTACGGTCTGGCCTTCGTCGACGGTCTTGCCGGCGTACTCGAGGGCTTCACGAACGGTGGCGCCGTCTTCCAGTGCTACTTCAACTTGGGCGCCAGGTACTTTCACTACTTTTACGTCGATCATGGATGTAATCCTCTGTTGTGATCTTTGGCCTTAGGTTTGATACCCGGGGACCGTGGCCAGCGGTCTCCGGTGTGTATTCGCATTGCGTATATAGTGGGGCCGATTAAGCAGCGGCAGTCTCGCAATCACTGACTGAGTACCAACCCCCGAGAACGAGGTCTGGGGTTAGCTGGCGACCGGCCAATACTGGCGCGTCCTCAGTGGCGGTCCAGGACTGTTTGTCGTTGGCATCCCAGTAGAGCGCTTTGTAGCCCGGGTTGCAGGGGCCGCCCTCGGTTCGGGAACCGACGTAAGGGCACCCCGCAGTTTCGAACACAGTTGAGATCGCGACTTGTACGGCCTGGGGCAGGTGTTCGGTCACGATCCAGTCGCCTTTGCGCAGTGGTACTCGTGCTTGTAGTACCTCTGCGGCAACCAGTTCGCGCAGTTCGCCGGTAGGGACTGTAACGGCACGCTGATAAATGCCATTTTGATCCAGGTACAGGACACTAAGGTCGGCATCACAATTGGTGCCGGCAGCCGATCCGGGCTGGCTCGCAAGGGCGAATCGCTGTGCCACTTTTTCGTAAACATCGGCCTCGAGATAGCGCGCATCTACGTAGTCGCCGGGGCGCAGGGTCAGGTAGCTTGCTGCAGCCTGGGTGTGGCGCAGAACTTCCAGGATATGTTCGCCGGTCAGCGGGACACGGCTCATATCCATTTCGTTGTTGACTGCGTTGGCTTGGTCGACCTTCTCATTGATCTGCGAGACGTAGATGTAATTGAAATCCTCGAATCCGCGCAGGTTGGTAATGTCTCCGTAGGGGGATTGATAGTAGTACTCGCAGACCCTGCGCCAATCTTCGTCGTTGAGGTCGCTACGTTCGGTGTAGATGCCGGGGAACAGCATGCCCCAGCCGTTATCGCCTGCAACGTCGACCCGGTTTGGCTGGGTGAGTGAGGGGATATCGTCAATAACAGCCATATCCGGAATCGGCGGGTTGGCACCGGGTACATGCTGGGGGAGTTCGACGGCCTCACGTGCACGGAGGATCACCGGGGCAGGGGTGTCATCTTCCCAGTAATAACCGAGAACCTGACCAGGCTCGACCTGGACCAGGGGGAGTAGCCATTTCAGGAAATCTTGCAGCCGGGTCGGTTCCGGTAGATATCGAGACCAGGAATTTCCGCCACAATAAGAAAATCCAACGTAGTGTGACCACCCGTCAACACGGAAGAACTCCGGGAGGTCTTCGCTGGCGACGTTTATTATTTGGGTTACTTCCGGGGTGGCATTGAAGACCTGTCGCAAATATTGACGGTCTGCATCGGTACCTGCGGCATTGCGAACTATACGCAGGTGCAGTATGCCAGGGCGGGTTAGATTCATGTGCTTTGATCCTCAAAAGCGGTGAGCGCTAAATATATGCAATGTATATATTTAGCGTCAAGACTTAGATTGGCGATAGGGCTTGTAGTAAAGACAGTTGCTCTGATCGTTGGTATTACGAGTTACGCCGCAGACCCAGCGCTGGGTATCCAGGTGGATATGGCGTTTGTGTCCGAACTCGCTGGCGGCATGGCCAGCCATAAACCCCGCGATCAACGCGAAGATGAGCATAACCATGGCGGCGTAGATCAGAATCAGACGACTCATGCGGGTTCCTCCTCACTTTGTCGAGCGGTCTCATTGCTCTTTGCTTCCTGTCGGATGCGCGCTACGGTGGCCCCTAGTTCTCGCTGTATTTTTCGGAGAATGCGTTTTTGTTCGCGGCGGGCGCGATACCGGAGAATCGTGCCGGAGATCAGTGCGTGGAGAAGAATGGGCCACAGGAAAACGAGGATAACTTCGGCGGCGCGCTGGTTAGGGTTAGTGGTGTATTGATTTCGGCGGATAAGCCGACGTCGGGTTTCAAAATGGAAAAGAATCCCGATGGCCAGGTACATAAACACAAGCGTCCAGAAAAGCGGCATGATCGTTTCCTCTCGTTATGTATGGAATGCAGTGCCCAGGGGCTAATCTCCCGGGAATTGCCGGGCTCTCCCGACCTAGCTTTCGCACCGCGAGTACGCAGCACAAGTCACTGCATCTGGAAGCCGCCTTCGCCCGGACTGGACTTGCCGGGCGTCCCTGCACGGAAGCGGGGGTGCAGCCCCGCCAAGGCAGCTTTCAGATGAAGTGATGCCCTCGCACAGACCCTCGGGCCAAGGGATCAACCTACCCGCGCAAGGAGTGAACGGACCTGCGCGGCCGTGCTGTACTCACGGAGGAGAAACGCCCTGTACAGACCCTCGGGCCAAGGGTGAAGGAACTGGGTTCGGCGGGGTAGGCCGTTCCCAGCCGCGCTGTACTCGCGGTGAGCATTGTTACCGGCTTGCACGTAGGTCCATGATCGGCATGGCGCCGTTGCCCAGTACGGTCTGTGGCAACTTGCCATCCCAGCTTTCGGCCTGGGTCAGTTCGACCAGTAGCGGGTTGTTGCGCAGGGCTGTGCCTTTGGCGGCGATGGCTTTGGCTTCCGCCTCACCTTTCATGGCGATGCCTTCAGCTTCCGCCTTGGCGATTTTCAGGATGCCCTGGGCTTTTGCGTCTGCGGTATTTACCTCACGCAGGGCTTCGAGGCGCTGGCGTTCCAGTTTGTGTTTTTCGGCATCCGCCAGGTTCTTTTCGGTTTGCTTGGTTTCGATCGACTGCACATATTTCGGGGGCAGAACAATGTTCTCGATCTGCACGTTGTCGATGGTTACCGGGAAGCCTTCCAGCTCCCCGAGCAGGTTGGACTCAATCAGGTTGATGGCTGTATTGCGATCCTGAATGAGCTGCACTGCTTCGAATTTAGGCAGGGCTGCCTTGGTCGCGGAGCGGAATCGGGGATCGAGGACCCGGCTCTCGAACTGGGCCAGGCCGCCATACTTTTTGAACAGCTCGAACGCCGCATCTTTCTGTACGGTCCAGTTGACGCTGACATGGACATTCAGCGGCATCTGCTCGGCCGTAGAGGAGGGCATCTGCTCCTCATTCTTGCGGGTACGCACTTCGATTTCTTCTACGCTTTCGATAAACGGAATTTTGAAGTGCAGGCCGGGGTCAACCTGGTACTGCGCCTGGCTAAAGCGCTTCACAATACCGACGTGGCCTTCTGGTACCGTGTACCAGCCGCCCATAATGACGCAAAAGATAAAGAATCCCAGCAAGCCGAAGCCGATTTGTTTTGGAGTGAAATTCACGCGATGTCCTCGTGTTGTGGTTCTTGGTGGAGTATATGCAATGTATATATTGCGCGCCAGACCCTATTCGTCCCAGCGCCAACCGGGGGCAGGCATCACCTCGTCGAGGTCAGTGGTGCGGGTGATGATGTAGGGGCGAATCTCGTAAAGCGAGACAGCGCCCATTTCGATGTCGGCCCCTACCACCAGCGCGTAGGTAATGCCATTCTCGTCGGGTTCCTCGTAGACGTAGTATTCCCAGAAGTTGCGCAGGATGATGTGTTCGAGTACTTCGATCTCGATTTCACCGTCCTGCTGAATCATTTTCTTCGGCATAGCTACCTCAACAGCAGAACGCGTGGCCGACGACGGCGACGGTGAAGGCCAGTATCAGCAGATGATGTCTTTTCACGACTTCGATCTCCTAGTCGGTTGAGTGTTTGGTGGGGTCAGATGCCCCCACCGGGCGTGCGCGGTACGCTCCAACTGCTCAGGATCACTTCGCAGGTTTCTTCGTCACCGCCGGGGTGTTGCGTGATGCGCAGTGCATGGCGGCACATCCGTTGTGCCTTACGCTCGGCATCCCATGGCGAGTTCAATGAGGCGGCACGGTGGACGCCGAGAAAACTCATGGTTTCGGCGTAATAGACGGTGTCGCTCTGATGTTCGACGCGGGTACTGCTACAGGCGGCGAGCGCCAGTGCAACGATCAAGAGAGTGATGTATTTCATGGTCTTGGCTCATCCTGTGGTTGGGTTTATTCGGGCCCACGGACCCCCACCGGGCGTTGCTGGCACTGGTGCGAGGTCCTGGGATCGGGGTGCCGGGTTCGGCCTGGCACCCTCGCGGGTGAAAACGAAAAAAGCCCCTCTTGCGAGGGGCAGAACGATCAAGCTGACTTGCTGTACTTGGTGAAATCGACGGCGTTGGAGCGCTCCTGGGCGGCGCGGATCTCGGCCTCGCGCTGAAGGTCGGCGGCACGGTCGCGCTGGGCGATGTACTCGTCGATGGTTTCGGCTCCAACGAACTGGTTGTTCTCGGGGTTAACGACGTAGCCAACCATCAGCCCGCGATACAGGTGCTGGTTGAACATGGTCGGTCGACCGAAGCGCTCGCGCTCGGCAGCAGCGTAAAGTCCGTGCAGGTGCGCATGGAGCATTTCGGTGCACTCGATCAGCACCTGTGCCGGGATCGGGTTCTCGACGCTGCCGGCGTACTCGCCGAAGGCCTGGGTGCGCATCTGTTCGCCCCGTTCGTCGTCGATACCCATGCGGGCTTTCTCGGCTTCCAGCTGCTGTTCGAAGCGATAGCGGCCGTATGCAGCCTTGGCGCCTTCGCCGACCAGCGAATTCATGACGCGCATGGCGGTGTTGGGGTCAAGAACGGGGATCTCGCTCTTGAGCGCTTCGAACACGTGCTCGGTGGGTACGTTGTCGACCAGCCCGCGCAGGAATTTGATTGCAGCGAGGCGGACGGCTTCGGTGCGCTCGACGTTGGGGTTGGCCTGGGCAGCGCGGCTACCAACGACGGCACGTTCTTTCAGGGTTTGGATTGCGCGTTCGGCGGTGAAAATGATGAAATCGTTCAGTGCTTCCATGGTTTCGGTCCTCGAAAAATGTTTGGATATAAGGCGGAATTGCCTCACGTGGCGAAAACCCTCTCCGCGGGGGAGAGGGCTGTCGTGGTCAAAATTCGTCGCCGCGCGCGAACATGCGGGCGATCGCCTGACGTTTGAACTCGCGGAAGTTTTGCTCCCAGATCAAGTCCTCGTAACCTGCCGGTAGTGCTCGGCGTCCCTGCCACATATCCCAGATCGCCTGATCGGTGCGGGCCATGGTTTTTTCCGGTGTGCTGCGTGCATGGGCGCGCTGGATGCTGTGGTAGTAGTTGTCGAGGTGCGGTTCTTCACGGGGCGCATTCTGCGGATGGAAGTCGATTTCAGTTTGCAAAGCCATGTCATATCTCCTGTGGTTAATGACATGGCAAAAAACCCTCTCCATTGCGGAGAGGGGCGCGGCACTTAGGCCGCTTCTTTGGCGAGGGTGAGTTGTTGCTTGAGCACCTTTATCAGGTTCTCGCGCTGTTCGAGGACATGGCCTTGCAGGACAAATAAGGTCTTCACGGCTTCCAACTGGTGCTTGAGGTCTTCGTGCTTTTCCCGCAGTGCTTTGTAGGCATTCTCATGCTGCTCCATCGCTTCCTCATGCGCGCGTTGCAGGTGCTGGTAGCGCTGTTGCATCACCGTCAGTTCATGACTGACTTTGTTGTACTCCTCAATGGTTAGTGGGGTTTCCTGACCAGTGATTTCACACTCGAGAATCGGAGTTTCAACAGCAGTCAGAATGATTACGTGAGTCATGTGTCATTTCTCCTTATGTGTTGATGACACTGATAAAAACCCTCTCCCATTTTGGTTTGAGGGTGCGGGAACCTCGGTCCTAGGACCAGGGCTCGGGGTTAAGTTTTTCTCTCCAGATATATGCAATGAGTATATATTAGCGTTGACTAATGGCGATGTGAATACCCGGTAAGCGCTTCGATATCTTGGTGCATGACCTGGTCGTTGAAGCGCAGAGCCTCGATCCAGCCTTCCAGTTTCTCGGTTCGCGATTCGAGGTCTGAGATCCGGGGTTCGAGGTTACAGGCTGAGGATTGGGGCCTGGGTTCGGGTTCTGGGACCGGGGTCCGACCGGTGGCCACAATGGCAAGGCAGGCGAGGGCGATGGTGGCGGAAATTCGGATAAGAGTGCGCATGTAATGACCTATTTCAGCGTGAGCGAGGAGGGGGGTTGAGGGCTATGGGACATATGGGACGTTTATTTGCGGTTGCTATTACTATGGGAAATGAAATTTGGTGAGAGCATTTTTCAAAATCTGGGGTGAATCCAACTTTCAAATGTCCCATATGTCCCATAGGGCCTCAAACCCACCAACGGCGCTGCCTCCGGGCGGGACATCAACCGCATTTCTGATGTCCTGCTGATGTCCCATATGTCCCAAGATCATAGGCATTTTGGCCACGCGGTCGGGTGGTTGGCCAGAATGCCGTGGTTGTGGCACACCAGAACCCCGAACCCAGAACCTGCAACCAATGATTTTGGCGCCACAAACGTCCCATATGTCCCGTTGATGTCCCACAAATGGTTAAAAAACACCCAAAAAGGGCCCGAAAAACCTGTATTGGGCCTTAGGCCGGGGTATTTTGGCCAAAGGCTTGCGGGGATGGGTATTCTGGCCACGAACCCCGGTCCTCGAACCGGGTATTTTGGCCAAAATGCCATGGGAACGAAAAAAGGCCCTCTGCCGGGGGCAGAGGGCCTGGGTCCGGGGTCAGAGGCCCGCAAGCAGCAGGCAGCCGCCGACGAGCAGACCAAACAGGGTATAGGCGAGGCAGCAGTATCCGATGATCTTAAACATGGGCCAGTGCCTCCTGCTGGGCGGCCTTGTACTGGCCGATCGAGCCGAGGCCCGCGGACAGGGCCTTGGAACCGAGGACCGCGATCGCGATGGTGAAACCGAGAATCGTGAGTAAGCGCATTGGGGTATCTCCCGTGGTTATGGATTGCACGGGGGAAAGCCCCTCTCGGGGCTTAGGCGCGCATCGGCAGGCCGACGTGGAGCGCGGTATCGATGCTGGTGTTGACCGCGGCGTAGATGTGGCCGGCGTCGTTGCGGCGGACATCGACGATCTCGGCATCGCCGTCGAGCCACTTCTTCAGCTGGCGCGGGGTGCTGCCTTCGGCACAGCGGACGATCAGCTGCACGCCACCGCAGGCGCGCATGTAGGAACGGACAGTGGTGAACTGGGACATATTCGGATCTCCTGTTGATTGAATACGTCGCAGCCAACCCTCTCCTATTCGGCGCAGGACCAGCGGTTATTGATGCGCGGGCCTAGGACCTCGATCCCCGGGCCTGGAACCCCGGACTTGGAATAGGGGTCCCTGGCCGGAAAAGTAGGTTCAGGGTTCGGGAATCGAAATCGGGGAAGGGTGACAGTGTCTTTTCGGGTAGGGGAAGATGAGCCACAGGCATGGGGTCAAAAAAATTTTTTGAAAATTTTTCCGCGAATTTTTCCGCGAACCCCGAACCTGGGACGTGTATAGAAAATCCCGAAATCTGTACATAAATAGCGATTCCGGGCTCTAGGTCCCGGGCCGGGAACCTTGCGGCCAGTTTTGTCGATCACGCACTGGTTAATCCGTATTCTGGGGGCTCCCCCAAGTAACGAGATCCCGCTATGACCGATGCCCCGCGCGTAACCCCCGAGCAGATCGAAGCCAAAATCGTAGATAAAACTTTCCATCGCCTGACCGATGTTTTGACGGTGTGCGTGCTGACGCTGCAGAACGGTTTTACCGTGACCGGTGAGAGCGCCTGCGTGAGCCCGGAGAACTACGACCAGGAGATTGGCGAGCGCATTGCCTACCAGAATGCCTTCGACAAGATCTGGCCGCTGGAAGGCTACCTGCTCAAAGAGGAGACATTCCTGTGTGCGGAAGCCAATCGCGAGATCGACCAGATGCTGGCGGACTGCCCCGATGACCTGGGCGTGTATCTATGCCACAAGGTCGTGCACGCCCGACCGATGAAACGCGGCGAGTACAACCGGTACCGCGGCTGGCAGATCCCGGCCGACGAGAACCCCGAGGATGAGGGCTATCTGGTGATCTACGGCAAGGACACCGAAGACCACCACGAGAGTTGGAGTCCGAAGAAGCAGTTCGACGAAGGCTACGGACTGCTGTTTATGGAAGAAGTGGCCTAAGACTCGATGGCGGTAGACGCCAACACGCGCCAGCGGCAGCGAACCGCGACCGACTGGCCCACCCGTATACGCAAGATCCTGCACCAGGCCCGATCCCGGGCCCAGGGCAAGGGTCTGGGGTTCGAGATCGACCTGGCGTATGTGATGGAGCTGCTGGCGGAAAACGATTACCGCTGCGCGCAGACGGGGATTCCGTTACAGCTCCGGGACCCGGTGACCGGGGCCACCCAGAACCCGTACAGTCCGTCGCTCGATCGCATCGATAACGCGAAAGGCTACGAGCGCGGCAATGTGCAGGTGGTCTGTTACATCTTCAATCAGGCCAAATCCATCTTCACCGATCAGGTGGTGTTTGATTTTATCGAGCGGGTGAAGAACCGGCCTGAAACCGTCGGTGCTGAAAACGCATTTCGGCGTTGACAGAATATACGCAATGCATATACTTTGATTATGGGTGCACTGATCCAAGACAGCGAGATTGCCTACCTACAATCGCTGTACCCTATGTTGAAGCTCAAACCGCTGACGAGCCAACAGGAACAGCTGATCCTGCTGTATATGCGGGGGCAGGCGATCAAGGCGGCCGCTCAGGGCGCCGGTTATAAAAGCGTTTCCTCTGCGCAGAACTTCCTGCGCTCGGAGAACGCGGTCGCCATCATGGAGCACCTGCGCAAGCGCGAGTTCGATGATGTACGGATCACGCTGGATTCGATCACGTCCATGTTTCTTGAGGCCTACCACCGCGCTGGTACCGCGACCGAAATGGTGATGGCAACCCGGGAACTGGCCAAGCTGCACGGGCTCTATCCGGACAGCAAGAAAGCGGCGGTGGAAATCAATATCGGCAATGTGGAGAGCATCAAGCAGCTGGAACGGCTTCCAGATGCGAAGCTCTTGGAACTTGCCGGGCCGGCCTTTGACGGTGTCTTAATCGAGGGACAGGCAGAGCAACCCGACTCTGGAGACTGAGTCCACTTTCCAATGCCCACTGTGCGAGCAGGAGACGTTCACGACCCTGCGTATTGAGGGGCTGTGCAGTACCTGCCATTCACAGTACCCGGATCGCAAGTCCCGGCGCGCGGCGCTGCTCGATAAAGACCGCGGGCAGCGCGAGGCGTTTGCCGAGCTGGCCCGGGAGACCGGCAACAGAGTTGTTGAACCCCAGCAGGCCGCCATTGAGGAGCTGGCTCGCCGTGAGCTGGCCCGCCGCAAACTCATGCCGTTTATCACCCGTTTCCTGCCGTCCTATGAAGCAGGGTGGGTGCACCACGATATCTGCGCGCGACTGGAAAAGTTCTCACAGGACGTCGCCGACAAAAAATCCCCGCGACTCATGCTCTTTATGCCGCCACGGCACGGTAAGAGCGAGATTGCCTCCCGTAACTTCCCCGCCTGGCACCTGGGCAAGCACCCGGAACACGAGATTATCGCGGTTTCGTATTCGTCTTCCCTCGCATTGAAATTCTCGCGCAAGGTGCGCTCGATGCTGCGTGAGCCCGGTTTCGGCGAACTGTTCCCGAACTGTGTTCTCGATCCCGATACCCAGAGCCTCGAAAACTGGATGACCACCAAGGGTGGCAGTTACATGGCCGCGGGTGTATCGGGCCCGTTGACCGGTAACGGGATGCACGTGGGCATTATTGATGACCCGGTGAAAAACCGCGAGGAGGCCGAATCCCAGACGGTGCGCGACAGCCAGAAGGATTGGTACACCTCGACGTTCTACACCCGCCTGGCGCCCGGTGCCGGCATCCTGGTGATTTTGACCCGCTGGCACCACGACGACCTCGCCGGTTGGCTTCTGCGCGAGGCGGAAGACGGTGGCGATCAGTGGGAAGTGGTCATGTACCCGGCGATCGCGGAGCAAGATGAGACACACCGCAAGAAGGGCGAAGCCCTGCACCCGGCGCGCTATCCGCTGGAAGCGCTCCACCGTATCCGCCGTGCCGTCGGTCCGCGCGACTGGCAGGCCCTCTACCAACAGCAGCCCACGGGAGACGAGGGTGACTATTTCCGCCGCGAATTTTTTAGGTTTTACGAACCGGAAGACCTCCCGCCACTCGGTGAGCTTACGCGCTATTCGGCGTGGGACCTTGCCATCGGCGAGAGGGAAAGCAACGACTGGACCGTGGGCGTTACTGTGGGTGTTGATCGCTCTGAGCGGATCTGGGTACTGGACGTGCGCCGCGGACGATGGGATTCCCTTGGTATCTGCGACCAGATACTGGACAACTTCGAACTCTGGCGGGAAACCGCAGTGGGGTTGGAACGGGGCCAGATATCGATGGCGATAGGGCCGCTGCTGCAGCGGCGTATGGCCGAGCGAAAGCTGTGGGACTTCCCCTATGACGAGAAAGGGTTGAAGCCCGGCAAGCGCGACAAGCAGCTGCGTGCGCGGCCGATCCAGGGGCGCATGCGCCAGGGCATGGTGATGTTCCCGCGCCCGGGCAGCAATGGCTGGATCGACAGCCTGATACAGGAATTGCTGGCATTCCCGAGCGGGGTCCACGACGACCAGGTCGATGGCCTGGCGTGGATCGGCCAGATGATGCAGGAGTTCACCATTACCCCCGAGCAGGTTGAGAAGAAACCGTCCTGGCGGGACAAGCTCAACGAACTGACCCGTCGGCAATCGACCGGGGCCACACACATGGGTGCCTGATATGCAAGAAGGTGATGTTTCTCCCACGGTTCTGGATGAGCCTTACCCCTGCGAGGACTGCAAACACCAGAAGACGTGCGCGCGGTTCGAGATCAGCTGCAAGAGTTTCCACATCTACGTGAACAACAAGGGTCGCCTCGACAAGCGGTTCCGGCACCCGACCCTGAAGTGGTTCTACCGCACCTTTCACAAGCAGAGGAAGTCCCCCGATGCCCGAGAGCAACCAATTCGTTTTGTTACCGCAGCAGGTGCAGGCGTTTCGCATCAGTAATTTGTTCGCCCACCCCATGGACCCGAGCCGGGTGGTGCTGGAATGCGGCAGCCGTCCCCCGTTCCTGATCGCCGCAGATAGCCGCTACAGCTGCGACAACTTCCACCCGCCGGTCCCCGGTTGCTGGCTGGTACTGTTCCCGCACGGCGAGGTGGATATTTTCACCCCCGACCAGTTCCATGACCGCTTTGTGGAAGGCGAACTGAATGAAACCAACAACGTAACCCAGAACCCGGAGACCCGACATTGAAAATCTACATTACCCGTGTGGGTGAACACCTGTTCCCGAACCCGCTACGCGCGACCGAGCAGGCCGCCGGATATGATCTGGTCTCGGTTGAGGACTGCCTGATCCGCCCGCATGACCAGGTACTGCTACCGACCGGTTTCGCCTGGGAAATCCCGGAGGGGCACGTGGGGCTTGTGCGGCCGCGCTCCGGCTTGTCGGCGAAGTATTTCCTGGACGTGGGCGCCGGGGTGATCGATGCGGACTTTCGCGGCGAGGTAAAGGTGCTGCTGCGCAACTTCAGTCCGCGCCCGTACCAGGTGAATGCTGGCGACCGCATTGCGCAGATGGTCGTGACCCCCTGTGTGATGGGGGAGACGGCGGAGATCGCGTTCCTTGACGATACGGTGCGCGGTGACGGCGGCTACGGTTCCACGGGTGTTTAAGTAGATCACGGCTACCTGCATACCTAGAATATACGCAATGCGCATACGAAGCCGAAGCCGAACCCCTGTTCTATGACCCCAGCCGCCATCGACCAGACCAGAGACGAGACCGCCATTGCCGATGAGCAGTGGCGGATGTTCACCCGCGCCCTGGATGCGGGACACCGGGAATACCTGGAAGACGCTGCCAAGTTCGAGCGGTTTTATCGCGGCGAACAGTGGGACGCGGAGGATCTGGCGAAACTGGTGGCGGAAGGGCGCCCGGCACTGACCATCAATATGGTGCTGCCGACCATCAATGTGGTACTGGGCGAACAGTCCGGCCGCCGGGTGGAAATGCAGTTCAAGCCGGCCGACGGTGCGACCCCGGAAAATGCGTTCGCCCTGACCAAGATGGCGATGGCGATCGGCGACGCCAACGATCTGCCCTGGGTGGAGAGCACCGTATTTGCCGATGGCCTGATCCAGGACCGCGGCTACTTCGACGTGCGCATGGACTTCGACGACAACCTGCGCGGCGAGGTGCGGATCACGGACCTCGACCCCGGCGATGTGGTGCCGGACCCGGATGCGAAGGACTATGACCCGCGCAAATGGAACGAGGTTTTCATCACCCGCTGGATGTCGGTGGAGGAGATCGAGGAGACCTACGGTACCAAGGTAGCGACCAAGCTACAGAACGCCGTGGCGACCAATGACTACTTCGGCCGGGATTCGATCGAGCTGGCCACCAATACCTTTGGCGATACCGCGCGCACCTACGTCGAGACATCGGCGGGCGACAAACGCTGGATCAAGCGTGTGCGCGTGGTGGAGCGCCAGTATTACAAGAACACCCGTATTTTCTCCCTGATCAACGCCGATGGACTGCAACGGGAACTTCCGGCGGGCACCACCAAGAGTGAGGCGGAGGCCATCGCCAGGAAGTTCGGGGTGTTTGTCTACGGCAAGACCAAGCGCAAAGTGCGCTGGCGCGTGACGGCCGACCATTTCGTGCTGCACGACGAGTGGAGCCCGTACCAGACCTTTACCGTGGTGCCGTACTTCCCGTACTTCCGCCGCGGCAAGCCGTTTGGTGTGGTGCGCAATCTGATCAGCCCGCAGGAACAGCTCAACAAACTCAGCTCCCAGGAGCTGCACATCGTGAACACCACGGCCAACTCCGGCTGGGTGGTGGAGCGCGGTGCGTTGCTCAATATGTCGGTGGACGAGCTGAAAGAGTACGGCTCGAAGACCGGCGTGGTCCTCGAGGTTGGCCGTGGCATGGCGGGGGCAGTCCAGAAGATCAAGCCGAACCAGATCCCCAGTGGTATTGACCGTATTACCCAGAAATCCGCGCTGAATATCCGCGAGATTTCCGGCGTGAATGCGGCCCTGCTGGGAGACGAATCGCCGGAAGTGTCCGGTGTGGCGCTGGAATCGAAAGAGACCCGTGGCCTGGTGCAGATGCAGCCGGTGTTGGATTCTCTCGCGCGCACCCGCCACCTGTTGGCGCGCAAGGTGCTCGAGCTGATCCAGGATTTCATTACCGAGGAGCGCACCGTCTTCGTGACCAACGAAGCAGAGCCTGGCGCGCCGCGCGTGGCGATGCCGATTAACAAGGTCATGCCGGACGGTAGCGTCTTGAACGATGTGACCACCGGCAAATACGACATTGTGATTGGCACCATGCCGACCCGCGACAGTTTCGACGAGGTGCAGTTTGCCCAGGCGCTGAACCTGCGCAACGCCGGTGTGATGATCCCGGATTACCGCGTGATCCAGTACAGCCAGCTCGTGCACAAGGACGAGATTGCCGAGGAGGTCCGCAGCCTGACCGGCTTGGGCGAGCAGTCGCCGGAGCAGCAGGAAATGGCCATGCGCGCTGCCATGGCTGAACTCGAGAAAGCCGAGGCCGAAGTGGCTGAGAAGCGCGCGAAGGTCGAAAACCTACAGAGCCAGTCGCAGCTTAATGTGGCGAAGATCGTCGACATGGAGCGCGATGACGAACGCCAGCTGCGCGAGCTGGAACACAAGACGGCCATGAGCCGCGAGAACAATACGTTGCGCCAGAACCTGGCCACGCTGTCCGCTGTGAACAAGCTGGACACCATTTCTCTCCAAGCACAAACCCGACCCCAACCCGGAGCAAACAATGGGCACTGAAACTGACCTTCAGCCAATGAATTTTTCCGACATCCTCCCTGGCGCTGACGATGATTGGGACCACGGCGGCGGCGAGGCCGACCGCGGCGACAACCTGGAACCGGCAACCCCGGTAGAAGAACCTGACCCGCAGGACCCGTCGGCAGAAAATCCCCCTGTGGAAGATCCCCCCGCAGAGGACCCTCCTACTGAAGATCCGCCCGCGGAGAATCCGCCTGCCGAAGATCCCCCCGCGGAAGACCCACCAGCGGATCAGGTGGACCCGGCCAAGCTCGAGCGCGAAAAGGACATCATGATTCCGAAGGCGCGCTTCGACCAAAGCCGCCGCCAACTGGATGCGGCCAAGCGCCGGATCGCGGAGCTGGAAGCCCGGATGCAGTCGGCCAACCCGGAGCAGGGCCAGGCGCCGGGAACCCAGCAGCAGGCCGACCTGAATGATCAGATGGTGCAGCTGCAGACCGAGATCAACGAACTGATCCTGGACGGCAAGAGTGCCGAGGCAGCTGCCAAGCAGTTGGAGCTGAATCAGAAACTGATCGAATACGGCCGCAGTGTGGCGCAGCAGGAAGCGGACCAGACCGTAACTAAGCGCACCGAGCAGCAAGCCTATGACGCGGCAGTGGATGAACTCGAGGCGAAGTTCGAATTCTTTGACGCGACCTCGGACAGCTTTGACGCAGAGCTGGTGGGCAAGGTCCAGGTGTTCCGCGATGCGTATATCAACCAGGGCTACTCCCCGGCGAATGCGGTCCTACAGGCGGCGGAAGACGTAGTGAAACTACATCGCCCGGAACTGCTGGAACCGCCGACCCCGCAGCCACCGGTACCTACACCGGCACCCCGCACGACCCCAGTGGAGCGCAATGTGCAGGCGGCCGCGGCACAGCCACCGGCGATGGGTGGGGAGCGCACTACACGTGCGGCGCAGGAGACGAGTGTCAATGTGATGGAGCTGACGGAAGCGGAATTCGACAATCTGACCGAAACGGAACTGCGCCGTCTGCGCGGTGATTTTAACTAACCCGACACCTTAGGGCCGGTTTGTTACCGGGGGCTTGGCCCGGGAGAAAACTCCCGGGTCTTTTTTGTTGAATACGAATATATGCATTGCATATATTGCGGGTATCGCGTGTGGTTCACGAGACGAACCGGGCCCAGGGAGCCCTGATTCCCGACCTCGCTCATCCCGCGGCGATACGCAGGACGGAAGGCAACCACCGAACGGTTCCGCAGTGAAATTCCATCGATTCAAAATTTGGAGGCCACGTAATGGCTGATACAAATTTTGCTGCACTGACGACTGAGCAAAAGACGGTTTGGTCCCGCGAGGTCTGGAAAGCAGCACGCAACTCGAGCTTCCTGGCTCAGTTTACCGGTAAGGGCCCGAACGCCCTGATTGAACGCGTTACCGAACTGACCAAGTCAGAAAAAGGTGACCGCGCCGTTATTCACCTCGTCCCGGATCTGACCGGTGACGGTACCGTGGGTGACTACGATCTGGAAGGTAACGAAGAAGCGATTACCGCCCACGATAAAGTCATCACCATTGACCAGCTGCGTCACGCGAACCGCTCCGCCGGTCGTATGGCGGAACAGCGTTCGGTGATCCGTTTCCGCGAGCAGTCCCGCGACGTGCTGGGCTACTGGCTGGGTGACCGCATCGACCAGATGGCCTTCCTGGCCATGGCGGGTGTGGCTTTTACCCAGAAGAACAACGGTGGCGCCCGCCCGGTCAACAGCACCGGCTACAACCTGGCCGATCTGGCGTTTGCAGGAGACGTAAGCGCGCCGTCTGCCAACCGCCACCTGCGCTGGGATGGCACCAACGGCCGCCTGGAAGTGGGTAACACTGCTTCCGTGACCCCGACCGACCGCCTGTCCTACAAGGCGCTGGTGGAGGCTAAGGCATTTGCCAAAGAGAAGTACATGCGCGGCGTACGCGGCAAGGGCGGCGAGGAAATGTTTCATGTGTTCGTGACCCCACGTGCTATGGCCACCCTGAAGCTGGACCCGGATTTCCTGGCGAACATCCGTAACGCCGGCGTTCGCGGTAACTCCAACCTGCTGTTTGCCGGTTCCAACTCTGTGATGGTGGACGGCATGGTGATCCACGAGCACCGCCATGTGTTCAACACCACCGGCCTGGCGGGGGGTAGCAAGTGGGGTGGCGCGGGCGATGTGGACGGTTGCCGTGTGGCGATCTGCGGTGCCCAGTCCCTGGCGCTGGCCGACATCGGCAACCCGTACTGGGATGAAGAAACCTTCGACTACAAGAATAAGCCGGGTATCTCGATCGGCAAAATTCTTGGCATCCTCAAGCCGGTGTTCCACAGCAATGTGGACGGTACCGAGGAAGACTTCGGCGTACTGTCGCTCGACGTCGCCATCTAAGGTTTCGGCCGGGGGTAACCCCGGCCTTTTCCTGCAACCACAACAATAGGACCAGAGCGTGAAATACGTTTCCCCCAAAGACCTGAAAGTGAATACCACTGACGGTATGCACAGTTTTTTCCTCCCCGCCGGTGAGCCTGTCGAACTTCCTGAGCACCTGATTGCTGCAGCGGTCGTAGGCGGTGCCCGCCCGGTGGCGGAAGGTCAGGCCACCGTTGCGGCCGCTGAAGACGATGCGGTAGTGACCACCGAAGCGGATGCTGCCGTGGAGCTGATCGCCGACGTGATGGCCGCGATTCTCGCGGAGGATAAACCCGAACTCCTGACCAGCGCCGGTATTCCCCGGGCGAATGTGGTTGAGGAGCGCTGCGGTTTTAACACCACCAAAGAGCAACGCGACGAAGCGTGGGCCATTGTTGAAGGCTGATTATGGGCACAATTACCGCTGACCGACTTCTCGATCGGGCACGCCGCATTCTGCAAGACGTCAGCAATGCGTCCCAGCGTTGGACAGATGCGGACCTGCTCGACGGTCTGAATGAAGGTCAGCGGGTGCTCGTAACGCTGAAACCGGATGCGTTCACCGCAGTCAGTTCCGTGGCGCTGGCGGATGACTCCCGCCAGGAGTTGCCCACGGATGCGGTGTCGTTGATCCGGGTGATCCGCAATATGGGCGGCGACGGGGCGACCCCCGGCCGTGCCATCACCCTGACACCGATCCACGACCTCGATGACTTCGAACCGGACTGGCATAACGCCAGTGGTTCCGAAGTGCTGCATTACATGGTCGACGCTGAGGACAACACCGGTTTTTACGTGTATCCACGCGTGGCTGGCGGGCATATCGAGATTAAATACTCGAAGGTGCCAGACCAGGTCACTACCCAGACCTCGCCGATTTCGGTGGCGGATATCTACGATGCCGCGCTGGTGCAATACATCTGCTATTCCGCGCTCAGTTCCGACATGGATGCGGTAGCCAACATGACTCTGGCCAAGGAATTTTTTAACCAGTTTGTGGGATTGGTCACCGGCAAGATTCAGGCCGAGGATCAGGTAGACCCTAACGGGAGACAGTAATGGCACTGTTTAGCGATCTGGTGCCGGAGATCCGCCCGCTGGTGCAGAAGGCACCGATCCCGGTGATTAAAAATGCGATCGTGATGGCGGCGCGCGAGTTGTGCCGCGATGCGTTCTGTTACCGCCTAACGGTGCCGCGGGTGAATACCACCGCGGGACAAAACGAGTACCAGCCGCTGCTGCCAGCGGAAACCCGTATCGTAAAAATTCTGGCTTGGGATTACCCAACCCGGCTGTCTGTACGCAGTCAGGAAGACCTGGACCTGACCATGCCCGATTGGCGGGTTACGCCGGGCCTGACCCGGTTCCTGACGTTGAAGGACGGGCAGACCGTGATCCTGGCGCCGGCACCAAATGCCGGTAGTACCGGGCCGTTGGGCCTGATTCTCGCCTTGCAACCGGTGCGTGCGGCAACCTCCATTGACGATGAGTTTATGGAGCAGCACGCGGAGTACATCATCAATGGCGCGATTGCCATGCTCACCAATCAGGTAGGGCAGGAGTGGTATGCGCCGGACACCAGCACGGTTTATCGGAGCCTGTTCGAAAATGACAAGCTCTCGGCTGCTGCCGCCGCCCGCCAGGACAACAACGCGAAGGCACGCCCGATGACCTATGGCGGAATTTAATTACCAGGTTCTCTCAACGACGGAAATGCGCGATCTCTACCCGGTAGAGATCCGCCCCCGCCTTGAAAAAACCATTACCCGCGCACCCTGTGGGGCACATCCGGAGGACTTCTACCCGGATCTGCTCGACGGGGCGTTTTCGTCGATCACCATCGAGTGCAGCGGTAAAATTATCGGTGTTGCAGTGGTGGAAGAAATGGTCGACCGACTGACCCGCGAGAAGGGTCTGTTTGTCTGGGCGACGGCACTTGACCCTGTCCCCGGCGCGCTCGATTTTTTCGAGGACGTGCTTGACGAAATGGCGGAACGCTACAACTGGCGCTACGTCCGTTTTTCTTCCTCCCGACGCGAGTGGCGAGCCATGCAACGCCGCAAACGGCCCGATACATGGCGAGAAAAAGCGATCGTTTGGGAGAAACAGTATGGGCGGCAGCAGCACCCCGAAACAGAAAACCAGCCAGAGTGAAATCGCGCAGGCGCAGCAGGCGATCGCTAAACATAATGAGCGGATCGATGACGGCTTTGCAGCGCTCGAGGCGCGCATGGTGGATGAAGCGCGCTCGGAAGATTTCAGTAATTTTCTCGGCGGCCGCTCCTCGGCCGATGTAGCTGCCACCGAAAAAGACGCCTACCAGGCCAAGACCGCGACGCCCGGCGCGATGTCGTTACGGGACTTTTCTTCGACCGGCGATGCGGTGGCTTCCGGTGTACGCCAGTCGGAAGTGGATGCGGTGGTCAGTAATGAATCCCTTCGCGATACCAACCGCCTCGGTGCGGCCAAGGTGGGGCAGGATGTCAGTGAATTGACGGCTGCCTCGCTCAAATCCGCCGCGCGCCGCGGCAGTGATACGGCCGCGCAGAAAGTCCAGAACGATATCCTGAAATCCAACGCCCGTACCCAGGCGGTACTGACTGTGGCCAACGGCGCACTGCAGGGTGCGACGCTGCGTGCCGACGGTTACCGCTTCAGTAAAGGCGGCCTGCAAAAAGGCACGGTCGGCAAGGATGGCGTATGGACGGCGGACCCCAACAGCACAAAACTTTCGCCGCTCCGCACTGCCGGGCTCATTCTTTCTTCCGGAGGGTAACCGCGGATGATTAACGATCTGCGCGACATTATTTCTCGACTCGACGAGATCCGGAACGCTAATACAGCGACGCCAGAGGGTACCCCCCGCGGTGTGCGGCGCCTGTCGACCACGCTGGTCAACAACCCGGATTCCGCGCTGGCGAGTGTAACCAAACAGAACCTGGCGCTGTACAACCAGCTCTACCGTCCGCTGAACCGCGAGCTGATGGGGGAGATCGACTCCCGCGCAATGATTGAGGCTGCCAAGGACCAGATCGAGACGGGCACCACGCCGGAGGAAACACAGCAGCGCTCCCAGCGTATGGCCTCCCGATTTGGTATCGGCGGTAATACGTTGGACTTGCGCCGTTCGAAGGTGTCCTCGGAACTTACCCAGGCGCTGGACAATGATGACCTCGTGAACAACGCGCGGGTGTCCCAGTACGAGCGCAATAAGGGACTGCGCGAGGAGCTGGCGGCTATTGGCCGGGGTATCGCCACCAGTAGTACCGATTCCCTGAACACCGCCGCAGACCTTTCAAACGCGCGCCAGAACAACAACGCGGCGATCAAGGCTCAGAATTCCGCACAGCGAACCCAGACCGCAGCCTCGGTGGCCAGCATGGCGCTGATGGCTGCTGCAATCTTTATGTGAGACCCCTATGCCGAACTACGCACAGATCAATGCCGGCCTGCGCGGTGCCCAGGCGATGACGGGCAATGCACTGAATTATCTTGCAGATCAGGACCGCATCCGTATTGCCGAGCGCCAGACCCAGCTGGAAGAAGACAAGTGGGCGGAGGCGCAACGGCTGCAGCGCGGCCAGGAGCTGGGCAATATGACGTTGCAGGCGGAGCAGCGCGCGATCGAGGCACAGCAGGATATGGGCACCTTTCTGGCTCAGAACCACGATGTGGCCGAGGGGCTGTTCCACACCGCCCGCCAGAACAACAAGCGTTTTGCCGACCTTACCCAGGGCAAAGATGTGCAGCTGGTGCGTGGCGAGGATGGCCGCTTCCGGCTGGCCGAGCGCGATCGCAACGGCGCGGTGAAATTCCTACAGCGGAAGGACGGGCAGGGCGATGTGGCGTTCACCCCGCAGCAGTTTGCCGAATACCTCGATATGGAGAATGCCCGCTTCGGCCGCATGAGCGCGCGCCGCGCCTACCGTATTGCCGAGCAAAAAGTGAAATCCGGCGAGGCCGACCCGCAGGAATTCGAGGCGTGGGTGTCGCAGCAGTTTGGCCCGGCGTACCAGCAGCTGGTACAGGAGGCGGCACGGCGAGGCTACGACGTGACCGACGAGGAGTTGCCGGAGCGGGTGGTGAGCAACCTGTTCGGGGAAATCTCTGCGGACGAGAATGCCGAGATCGATGCGCAGATTGCGGCGTCGGGCCAGACCGGTACCGAAAGCCAGATCGATCTACGCCGCCTGTCACCGCAACAGCGTGCGCGGGCGGAGCAGGCGCTGGCAGCGAATGCCGGTCAGGACGTGACGGATTTTGTCGCCGCGCTGGCAAACCGGCAGCCGCCGGTGGAAGAACAGCAGCTTGCCGCGAACACCTCGCCGTTGCGCGGTGGGGCCCGCACTGTGGGTGGCGGACGCTCCATGCAGGCGCCGACCAAACCCAGCCTGCGCGAGCCCGCGCCGGTACCAGAGAACACCCCCGGCATGTTGGAGCAGATGGTCAACGACTATCAACAGGGGGGCATCCCCCGCGTGCTGGCTTCGGGCATGGTACCGGTGCACCAGGCCACTACCGCGGCCGCGTCTCAGGTGGGCGGGGACCTCGCCTACAGCCTGGGCTACCTGACCGGCGGCAAGGAGCGGGCGCAGCGCTGGGGGCAGGGTACCAAGGACTTTATCGCCGGGCGTGACGAGGAGGCCACGCCGACGGAGGCGCCGACCGGGGAAACATCGAAACCGGCGCTGTCGGTACCGGACTTCACCAAGGTCAGGGCGGATAACCTGCGCCCGGGCCAGCGCCGCGCGGTGGTAGCCAAGTTACAGACGGCGTTTACTGACACCAAAAAAGACGAGTACAAGTACAGTAATTCCGACCGCGCTGCCGCGCTTACCAATTTATGGGCGGTCAACAAGCTGCCGCACGATAACGCGATCATCGCGAACCTGATGGCGGGCGATGACATGCGCGGTTCGGCGCTGGCCTATGCCAAGGCCACCGCCAAACATGCGGCGTCACTCGCACGTGAGAGCGCCACCGACCAGAAAATGCGTATGGAAATCTGGAAGCACAATGAGGAGTACCGCAAGGAATTTGCGAAGTCTTTTACCGAGGACCAGTACCGGCAGATGGGATTCAGTAATGCCGACGATGCGGCGGTTAACTTCGACGGCGCTTACGCGGCCAGCAAGACGGTGTTGTCCCGCCTTGGGTATCCCAGCGACTGGCGCGACATGACGCAATCGGAGCGTGCGCACTTCGGTAATGCGCTGCGCCGGGCGATGCAGGTCAACGGCAAGGTGGTGGGGGATTTCCTCGGGTTTGGCGGCACCACCATTGACGGGCGCAACAAGGTCAGCCAGGAAATTTTTCCGCCGTTGTATGCGGCCTCGATGCTGGCGGAGACCAACCCGCAGCTGTTCGAGGCGTACTACCACGATGCACAGCGCCAGGGCTTTGATGCCCCGGACAAAATCTACGAAGAAATCGGCAAGGTTGTTCTACAGAGCAAAGGCGTGCTCACTGATTCAGGCGAAAAATAATGGCCGGATATACCCCCAGTTTCCGCGTCCTCGATGGCGATACCATCGAGGACCTGAACTCGGGCGAACGGATTCGCTTAAACCGCATCAATACCCCGGAGATTGACCACGGTCGCGGCGACGGCCAATTGCTAGGCGAAGAAGCCCGGCAGTTCACCGAGCAGTTCGTACGCGGCGGCGCCACCGTCGACCCCACCGGGACCGACGGCTACGGCCGCACCCTGGCCGAGGTCAGTGACCCTGACCAACGCGATCTGGAATCCGCCCTGGTGCGCGAGGGCCTGGCTACCGCGCAGTTCGGGCAGGATGAGAATCTGGCGTTCGAACAGTTCGCCGGTGGCCGCGATGCCGAGCAGGGTATTCTCCCCGGTACCGCGGCGGAGCGTGCGCGTAATGCGGCAATTATCGAGGCGGGTATCCACGACGAGTCCAACTACAACCAGAACCGGCACGGCACCTTCGAAAAAGCGTTCGCCCGCGGCGGTAACCAGATGCAGGGCATGTATTACGGCATGGCCAAGTCGGTGGCCGACCTGACCGGTTTTGACATGCTGTCGGAATGGGGTGAGGAGGGTATCCGTCGCAACTTCAAAGAGGCGGCGCTGAACCCGGCGGAGATCCAGTCATGGGACGACGTCGATGACCTGGATTCCGCTTTCACCTTTTTTGTGGAAGCACTGGGGGAACAGGCTCCGCAGCTGATGGGCGACCTGGCCATGGCGGCCACAGGTGCCGGTGTCGGCGCAGTGGCCGCCCGCCGCACGGCCCAACGGCAGTTCACCAAATCCCTGCTACGTCGTATGCCGGTGGAGCAGCGCGAGCTGCTGAAAAAACGCATCCGTGAACTGCCGATGGCTACAGCCAAAGCGGGGGCATTGGCGAATATCTATGCGCAGTCTGCCGGTGAGACGGCTACCGAATTGCAACAGGCCGGTGTGGAGGATACTTCTGCTGCACTGCTGACAGGTGTCCCGAAAACCGCGCTGGAATACGCCCCGATGGACATGCTGGTGCGCGGTGCGGCGCGCAGCCTGCGCCGAACCCCGGAGGATATCCGCAGTGCTTTTACCGATGTTGCCCAGCGCGTAGGCATGCAGACGGTGGTTGAGGGCGGCACCGAGGGGCTGCAGACCATCATGGACTTTATTACGGTCTCGGCGCATACCGGCCAGGACCTATTTGATCCTGAACGTATCAGCGAACTTAAAACCGCAATCGCCAAAGGGGCGGCCGTGGGTGGCGGACTGTCTACGGCGGCGAACCTGCCCACAGGCTATCAGGCGGTGCGCAATCGGTACTTCCGCCGCGCGGAGGAAGACGGGCGATTCGAGGAGCAACCGGAGGTTGTCGAGGCCCGAAACAGCTTCACGCCCCGTGAGATACCGGAACAGGGCGAACTGGATCTGCGCGCGTTGCCCGAAGGCCAGCTGGATATGTTCGAGCACTCGGTCAACAACACTTTCGCCCCGGCCGTACCGCAGGACGCACCCGCGGAGCCGACTGCTACGGCGCTGGAAGTGAATCTGGCGCAGGGCGATCTGTTCGTCGAGGAAGCTCGCAAGGCAGCGGCCGTACAGAGTGGCGGCAACCAATTGGGGCTGAACCTGGATGAGCCGGTCAATGCGCCGGCGCCGCAGGCGGAGGAGGTACTGTCTCTGGAAGCGCCACTACCGACTGCGCCGACGGCGACCGAACTGGTACCTGAACAGGTTGAAGCCATCGACGTGCCACCGGCACCCGCCCCGGTGGCCAGCGAGGTCGAGGAAATCAATGCAATCACCACCGCAGAGCCGGTGGGGGATCTGCGTGCCCAATACCGGGAGTTTAACCGCGGCCGCAAAAATGCGTTCTTTGTATCCCGGGCAAACCCTGACGTACTGGCACGGGTGCAGGCCGTGGCGCACCCCGAGGATGTGCAGTTGTTGGAAACTGCGGAAGGGGTACTGCTGGTGCGGGGCGAGTTCGATGGGCAGACATACCGGGATGCGCCCCCATCGCAGCGGGACGATATGCGCGCGAGGGTGCTGGGCTACGCGCAGTCGAAGTCTGAATTGGCCGACCCGGCCAATACCGCGGTGGTGCAGACCCGGGATGACGAGGGTAATATTATCACCGCTGAAGTGGTGGACGCCGACCGGGCGGCCGCCGTTGCGGAACAACAAGAAGCCGCGACCCAGCCGGGCGAGGTAGTGGAGGTCACTGACCCCCTGTCTGCCCAGGCGGAGCGGCAGCAGAGGGTAGAGGATGAGCGAAGACTATCTGGAATTGAACGGGCTGGAACTGGAGAGCTACAAGCGTCACGTGGCGATGGCCGAGAGGGAGGGGATCAAGCCGCCGACGCCACAGGAGTTCCGGGCGCATCTGGATCACAGCCGGAAGCTATTGATGGAAGGCGCCCGGCGTCAGCGGGAACAGCTCAAGGAGTAAACCGCCCGATCATCCCCCCGTCGCACGACCTGTTTGGTGAGCGGGTGGACTGGCGCACCCTGAATCCCGCCGAGGAGCCGCAGAGTGCGCCCACTGCCGCAAAAGATTCCCAACAGCGCGAGCTGTTCGATGACGGCGAAGACTACGCTTCGGTCACTGCCAAATTCAATCCGCTGGGCGTAGCGGACGCCCGCGTGCGTTCTCCGGATGAAACCATTACCGACGAGCAGGCGCAGGAGTTCGAATACGCCGCAGGATTCAGTCTGGTCGACATCGAGCAGAACGACCCGGACGAGAAAGCCGACGATGCTGCACGCCGGCAGCCGCCGCTTTTTGGCAAGCGCCTTGCCGATGCCATTGCCTCCCTACAGGCCCAATTCCCAACCCGCGAATTTGTGCCGGTAGCCACAGGCCAACGCTCCGAGCGTGGCAAACCTACCTTCCGCCTTGAAGCGCGCCCGCTGACCTACCCGTCACTGCGGGAAGCACAGGCACAGATCGACACATTGAGTGCGCAGTACCCGGACAGTGAGTTCTTCGCTGAGGCCGACGATGACGGTCAATTCGTCGTGCGCCGCTTCCAGCGTCCCGAGCAGGTCAATCCGGATGTGTTCGGCACCGAGTCAGGCCTGAATGCGATGCTGCCGAAAATGATGGACAACGCCACCAAGGCACGGAATGCGGCGCGTAAGGGGCGCAAGGACGAATCAAACAAGGTTCTGCAATTCCGCGATTCGGGGTCCGGTGAGACCATATGGATGCACACCCCGACCATCGCGGAATACGGTATGCGGTTGGCCATGGACAACGACCAGACGTCCAGCCCGGAGAGCTACTCCCAATATTTTCTGGCGGGCATGGCCGAGCTTTATGTACGTGGTTTGGAGCCGGTGAATATGGGCCGTACCACCATTGACCCGGTTACCGCAGAGCCGCTGACCCAGGACGCGTTCAATCTGGCCAACCTGAACCCTGAGCTGGTTATCTCCAATACGGAAAAACCAATCCGGGTGAAGGATGTACTGAAAACCCGCAAGGAGGCCCAGCACGGCCAGCAGGGGTTGACCCGATTGGAGCGTCAGCGCGCGAAATTATCGGCGCAATTGAACAAGCTGTACGGCTGGCGCTCGCAGGCGCCCAGTGAAAAAGCCAAGGCACGCTACACCGAACAGATCAGCAACCTCGAACGGCAACTGGAAGCGATCGACCAGCGCCTGGAGGCAGGTTATGACTATGTGAGCGAGCGTACTGGACGCCCCTCACGGGACGTAACCTATTTCGACGACAAAACCGATGTTGCGGAGATCTCCGGAGAATCCGGTGTTGAAAATTACAACCCGGACAGGGAGCGCAAGCTCGACCGTGAAGTGGCGGACCCCATGACGCGCCCAAATATCCCCAAGCGTGCCGGCAGCATGACGCTGGCGCAGGCGCAGCGGGCGGTGGCGCGTTTCCAACAGCAGTACCCCGGCCTGGCGCATTTGGATATCGAGGTGTATTCCGACTACCAGGAAGCCGGGTTGAACTTCGATGACGGTCGTGCCGCGCATTATGTGCCGGGCGAGAATCGTATTCAGGTCTTCGCCGAGCGGATGCCAGCGGCAGAGATTGAATCGGCGCTGAAACACGAGGCGTTTGCGCACTTCCAACTGGACACCATGGCGCCGGAAGCCCGCGCGCGATTCTTCCGCGACCTACGCAAGGCGCTCGCCAGCGATCCCGAACTACAGACCTACCACCGGGACCACGTGGCCCCGGCCTACGGTACCGAACTGACCGACGCCAACCTTGAAGAAGTACTGGCGCGGGTGGCCGAGAGCGATAGCCCTATGCCGTTCAGTCAGCGCGTGCTGTCGTGGCTGCGCGCGCAACTGCGCAAGTTGGGTTTCAGTATTAACCTGACCCGCAATGATCTGCGCTACATGGTGGAACGTTTTGCGCGTGATATGGCGGAAGGCAAGTATCGGCCGCAAGGGAACGGTGAGGGGAGGGCGCCATTGCCCTTTGCCCCCAATGCACTGGCGGAGGCGATCCGCAATGAGCTGCGCCCGGGTATTGCCAACCGCATGTGGGAGCGCACCAAGAATTTTTATAACGGCACCATCAAGGCGGTACCGGTGTTGTTCACCGCCGACCGCCAGCTGCGGGTTATGGGAGCGGCCGGCAAGCGCTTGGCCAACGCCTTTTTCCATCAGGCAGGTGACCGGGTGCGCAGCCCCGCTTTCTTCCACCGCCGCGAAGTGGCCCGCGCCCAGTGGCTGGAACAGGTGCGCCGCTTGAAAGAAGACGTGTTCGGGGGTGATACCGAGCGCTATATGGCGGCGCTGGAGGAACTGCAGGGTAGCGACACCACCGAGGAGGCAGCCAACAACCTCTCGGACGATGCCCGCTTGATCAACGAGTGGATGCACCATTTCCGCGACGAGTATCTGAAACCCCGGATGCGCACCATCGGCCGCCTGCCGGTGTATTTCCCGCGTATGTACAACATCGAGCGCTTGGAATCTGATCCCGAGGCGTTCTATGACGCCCTGGAATCCACCGGTGCCTTCCGCCGCGATGAAGCGCAGAGTATCCGCCAGGCCATCCTGAATGGTGCCGGGGGGTACGAATTTGCGCTGCCGGAATTCACCCACGCCACCGGCCCAGGTATGGACAGCCGCAGCCAGCGCCAGTTGACCCAGCCGGAAGTGGCGGCAGCACTGCGCGATGGCGGCTTCCTGTTCAGTGACCCGGAGCAGGTGCTGGAGCACTACATCTACTCGGCCACTGCCCGGGCGGAGTTCGAGGGTATGTTCCACGACTATCTGCCGATTACTGGCTGGGACCCGAACCCGGAGAGTGACGGCGGCCTGCGCGAGAGCCCGAACAACAAGGATATCCTGCGGGCCAAGCTGATCCAGGCCGGGCGCGGTGACCTGACCAGCGATGACTTCAACACCATGGCGCAGCGGGCGATAGAGTACGGTTACCTGCGTCCGGACGGCGACTTCGCGTTCTGGTACAGCCCCAGCGCCAAGATCGAGCGCATGATCGGTGAGCTGGACAGCCATGCGAACCAGACCCGCGCCCGCGTGATCCTGGACGGTTACATGGGCCGTTTGGGCGCCGATATGCCGCCGGTTGCACGCAAGGCGTTCAGCTACGCGCAGGTGTTTGAATCGACCCTGACGCTGCTGTTCAGTGCCGTGGCCTCATTGCCGGATCTGGCCGGGCCGATTTTCCGCGCCAGGGATCTCGACGAAATGTGGGCCAACATGAAGACGGCGGTAAGGGTGATCCGCAACTACGGTGACGCCCGCGAGTTTGCCCGCGATATGGGCGTGGTGAACCAGCGCATGACGCACCACGCCCTGAAGGAAATGTACGGCCAGGCGTATGCCAGTGCTGGAGCGCAGAAGGTGACCGAGACCCTGTTCAAATTGAACGGGCAGGAAATGCTGACCAACTTCACCCGCACCCTGGCGGCGGCGATGGGCGAGCGCTTCATTGTCTCGAGCGCGCGCAAGGCCAACCGCGGTGATGTAAGGGCGCAGCGTTATCTGGATGAGCTGGGGATTACTGCGGAACAGGTGCTGAACTGGGAGGCACTGGGCTCACCGGCGTGGAGTCCGGACCAGAACCAGGACATGCAGGCGCTCACCAATGCGATGCAGTCGGCGATTATCAAGTACACGGACGAGTCCATCGTGCGCCCGAACGCGGCGCAGCGTCCGGTGTGGGCCAGCAACCCGTGGTACATGCTGTTCTGGCAGTTGAAGTCGTTTTTCTACTCCTATGGCAAGGTGGTGCTGGGCGGTATTGCGCGTGAGGTTGGCAACCGCTACGGCGAGCGCGGCGGCTCCACCGCGGCAAAGCTGACCGACGCCGCATTGCCGGCGCTGGCGGCGGGGACGTTGCTGCTGCCACTGGCGGCCCTTGGGCTGGAACTGCGCGAGGAGATCCAGTACGAGGAGGAGGACGAGCCGACCAACCGCCTCGACGGCTGGCAGTACACCAAGCAGCTGGTCTCCCGCGCGGGCATCTACGGCCCGCTGGAACTGGCACTGGGCACTACTCGCTTTGACTCTGCGGACAGTGCGGCGGCGTCGGTGGCCGGACCGGCGATTCAGCATGTGCACCAGCTGCTGACTGGCGAGGAGACCTACCCAAAAATTAAACGGTCACTCCCGGTATTCAACCAGGTACCGTGGCTGAGTGATTGGCTCGAAAATGAATTGGCTCTCTAAGTAAAATATATGCATTGCGCATATCTACTTAGGGCCTTGCCGATGAAAGTGACCTCCTGCTCACGGCCCCCGTTCGACGGGGGCTGCTGATGGACGACAGACAACACCTCGCCCGTATTGAACAAAAGCTCGACGGCCTGACGGATGTCGTTAAGCAGGTGGCTACGCAGGAGCAGAAGATCGCTGCACTGGTGGAAACACAGGGCCGCGAGCGCGAACGCCTGGACGCGCTGTACAAGGATATTTACGGCCGCGAGGGACTGATCCGGCTGATCGACCGCAACCGCTGGGTAGTGGGAGTCATCACATTCGTCAGTTCTTCCGCCGCAGGTGCTGCCATTGTGGTGGGTGCCCGCCATCTGGGGGGGCTGCTGTAATGTTCAGCTTCGTCAAGAATTTATTCACCACTTCCAAGTCTGCGGACGCCGTGATCGACGGTGCTATCCGCGGCATCGATGCCGCCTTCTTCACTGAGGAAGAACAGGCGGAGAACCGCAAAGAAATCCAGAAGCTGTGGCTTCAGGGGATCGAGCTGGACCGCAATGCCAGCAACATCCGCTCGGTGACGCGTCGCTGGATCGCCATCCTGACCTTCTCCCATTACTTCCTGTGGATCGACGCCGCTATGGTCGCCTCGGCACTGGGCAAAACGGCGTTTGCCACTTACGCGTGGAATGTGGTGCTGGAAGTGTTCTGGCTGGTGTTTGCGGTGGGCAGTTATTACTTCGGCCCGATGATCGCCGAGCGTGCGGTGGGGCTGGTTAAAAAGGGGAGCAAGTAATGGGTGATTTGACCAAGAACCTTTCCCGCCACGAGGTGGCCTGCAATTGCGGCTGCGGCTTTGACACGCTGGATATTGAAACGGCCCGCGTGGTGCAGGAAGTCTGCGACCATTTTAAAACGACCGTGACCATAACCAGTGGCTGCCGTTGTGCGACATACAACAAGAAAATCGGTGGCGCGGCCCGTTCCCAGCATGTACGTGGCCGCGCGCTCGATTGCAAGTTCAAGGGTGTCAAACCTGAAGCGGTCGCGGAGTTTTTGCAGGAGCACTACGCCGACCGCTATGGCTTCAAGGCATACGCCACCTTTATCCATATCGATACGCGTTCCGGTGGACCGGCGCGCTGGTAAGTCCAAATGCTCCTGAGCCTTGAGAATTTTGCCGGCCGGGCGCCGGCGATCGACGACAAAAAACTCGCTGACAATATGGCCAGCATTGCGCGCAACTGCCGCTTCGATGCCGGTGTGCTGCGCCCACTGAATGATGTTCTTGATGATGGGGCGGCCCTGTCCCAGTCGGCATTTCTTTACCGCGACCGCGCATCGATGATCTGGACCACGGAGTCCAGCTACCATCAGGCGGTTGGTGGTCTGATCCCGACGGATCAGCATCGGCGTTATTTTCTCACGGCGCAGTCGTACCCGCAGGTGAAGTCCAGCGGGACTTTCTTCCGCCTTGGCCTGCCGCGCCCGGCGAAGCCTGTTCTGAACGTGACCGACTACGGTGACGGGGCGAGCATCCTGAATGTGCGCTCGCAGCGCTACGTGGTGACCTTTGTGGATGCCTGGGGTACCGAGGGGCCGCCGTCGGCGCCGACCGATGTGGTCGAGGTGGGCAAAGATGCGGTGATCGAATTGGATCTGTCCGGCGTGACCATTTCCGGCCAGTACAACATGGGCGCGGGTTCGCTGATCCGTATCTACCGCACTAACACCGGTAACAACGGCACCCTGTTCCAGTACGTGGGCGAGACGGCGTACCCGGCTACCACCTTTGTGGATGACCTGAACCCTAATGAATTGCAGGAGGCGTTGATCACACAGGAGTGGGATGCCGCTCCGGACGACAATGCAAGCCTGTTTCCGGATGGCCCGCTGCAGAGTCTGGTAGAACTGCCTGGCGGTGTACTGGCGGGCCACACCGGCAACACAGTGTTTTTCTCCGAGCCCTATGTGCCGACGGCTTGGCCGTACTACCACGCGGTGTCGGCCCCGATTGTCGGGCTGGTGGTAGTGCAGGCGGGCCTGCTGTGCCTGACCACCAAGCGCCCGGTGCTGTTTGTGGGTTCTCATCCCAGTGCCATGGCACCGGTGCAGCTTGAGGCCAATTACCCCTGTTCCTCCCAGCGCAGCATTGTCGACATGGGGGATTTCGCTGTGTTTGCCAGCCCGGACGGGCTCTGCGTGGCATCCGGTAACCAGGTCAACCTGATCGCCAGTGAGTTCATTGACAAAGAAACCTGGGAGACGGTGTATCAGCCGGAGACGATCCGGGCCTTCGAGTACGAGGGCAAGTACGTGGCGTTTTACGGTGACCCGGCGGAACGCAAGGGCTTTATTTTTGACGCATCTGGCGGTCAGAACGCTCTGACTGATCTGGATGGTCTGGCCGTTGACGGGCACTTCTATGACCCGGTGGAGGACTACCACTATGTGAGTTACCGCAACGCCAGTAACCAGTGGCGACGCGGGGTCTTCGGCCGGGGGCCTGCACTCGCGTACACCTGGCGCTCGAAAGAATTCCTGCACCCGGACCCGGTTTCCTATTCCTGCCTGCGGGTGGAGGCCCGTGGTTACCCGGTGCGGATTACGTTGATAGCCGACGGTATCACCCGGCAGGTGATCGATGTCCCGGACAATCGGCCCCTGCGCCTGGCCCGGGGGTTTAAGGCCAAGGTCTGGCAGGTACAAATCGAGGGCACCGAATCGGTGTCCGGGGTCTTTTTGGCCGACAGCATGGCGGAGATCGTGTAATGGCGAAGCCGAGTAATCCCTTCGGTGGTATCCCCAACGTCCCGAGTAACCTTGAAAACCCGGAGCTGCTGCAGTTCCTCGGGCAGTTGCAGTTTGCCGTGGAAAACGGTGGCCTAGCCGGGGCTAGCGGCTCCAATGTCGGCCGTATCGGGTCCGGGGGCACCGGAACCGGGTCCCAGGCTCCGGGTCCGGGGTTGGGGGTTATTGTGGACCCGCCCACGGTGCCGACCAATATCGAATTCGGCGTGACCTCCCACACGGTGTTGGCGCGCTGGGATGCCCCGCTGTTTATCGGCTATTGGCATACCAAGGTGTACCGCACCACCTGGGACGGCAGCAATCGCCCGGCGTTTGATGAGGCGTTTTATCTGACCAACGCCAGCGGTAATTTCCTCGACGCCACCGTGCAGCCGGACACTCGTTATCTGTACTGGTTCAGGCACGTAAATCTGGAAGGGCAGGAGAGCGCAGTATCGGACCCGTTGGGGCACAGTGCGGACACGCCGCTACCGATTGACTTGCAGCAGGGATGGATCAGCCAAGATGCGCTGGAAGCGGCGCTCGCGGAGCGGATCAATCTGATCGATGCGGACGGTACGGGCCTGATGGACCGCTTGGGTGCGATCGAGGGGGATTACCTGACCGCGTCCGCGCTTGACGGTTATGTGACGACTGGTGGCCTCAATACCACGCTGGCTGACTACGTGACCAGCAGCGGATTGAGTTCGACCCTGAACGATTACATCACCAGCACTGGTTTGACCACGACGCTGGCGGACTACGTTACGTCGAGCGCCCTGAATAACACATTGGGCGACTACACCACCGAGACAGATTTCTCCGCGCTGTCTGACTTTGTAAATGAGGTGCGGGATCAGGCCGACGGACTAGAGGTGCGCGTGTACGACGCCGAACAGGTGACCGCGGACCACGCGCTGCGAATCTCCGGCGTGGAGGCGTACTTCGACGATGGCAACGGCACCAGCCGGGTAGAGACGCTGGAAGCCGCCAGCGCGGATTACGCCGGTCGTATTTCCACGATCGAAGGCGCCTACATGACGGCACAGGATGTGGAGGCGTACGGCTACATTACCTCGAGCTACCTCACCGCTAACGAGTATGTGGTGATGGCAGACCTGGCGAGCTATGTCACCAGTGATGGCCTGAATACTACGCTGGCTGATTACGTCACCACTACGACACTGACACAAAACTACGTTCAGAATTCGACGCTGGCGAGTTACGTGACGAACACTGAGCTGACCAATACGCTCAGTAATTACGCCACCAACACGACGCTTACAGAAAATTACGTCCAGAATTCGACGCTGGCGAATTACGCAACCACTACGGCGCTGGGTGCGGTCGACACTCGTGTCGGTACACTGGAAACGGCAAGCGCGGATCAGGCAGCTGCGTTAAGTGAAGTGCGTTTTGCGCTGGTGCCACCGAATGTGTTCCACACCGATGTGACACAGTGGAACTGGCCGACTAACGTGGACTACACCACCAGTGCCAAACGCACGGTCACCATTTCCATAGGGGCCGGTCAGGATGCCGATGGTTATCTACACCTGAAGGCCAGCGACGCCGAGGGGATCTACGTCGCAGTCAATGGCGTGCAGGTCGGGCGCATGCACCTGAACGATCAGGGCGGCGACGATGGCGGTACTTTCTGGCACTCCTTCCCGGTCAACTGGGTTCATGGCGAAAATGAAATTGCCATCTGGGCCGGAAACACGGATGGTGGCCATGTGTCCGCAATGGTATGCAACTACGGTGGTATCGGTGACCCGCAAGCTGCGCTCGATGCGGCTTCCCTCAGTGCCCGCGTCTCGACGTTGGAGGTCGCCACTCCCGACTATGCACTCAAAACAGAGTTGACGTCGTATGTGAAAACCACCGACCTCAACACCACGTTGAATAGCTACGTGACACAGACGCAGCTGGCCAATGCTGACTATGCGACAAACTCAGCGCTGACTGCCTACGTCCTTGATGATGCTAACTATGCGGCTGTCGAGTCGGCAGCTACTGCGTATGCCAACAACGCGCAGTACATGATTAAGGTGGAAGCCAATGGCAATGTGGCAGGCATTGGTATGTCCGCCACCGATACCACCACCGCGATTATGTTCTCCGCCGACCAGATCGGAATCCGTAACCCGGGCGCCACGGATGTGCTCCCGTTCGCCGTGCGCGATAACAAAGTTTGGATGAAAGACGTTATCGTCGAGAAGATTCAGGCCGGGTTTATCACTAACGACGAGACCGTCACCGGCGCCGGCGGTGTGGCGACACTGGGCGATACCTATATCGTTGGTAACCTGTCTTTGGGTATCCCCGGGCAGATCCGGTGGGAGGACCTGAGTCCTTCATTCCGTGACAAACTTGTACAGATCGACCCTGACGCCGAGACCACCGGTGGTACCCGGACCGTGGTTTACAACGGGGTCCGCGGTCCTGGAACCAAGACCGCGTGGGTGGCGAAAGTAGGGCTGCTGGGTGACAACGCGCCGCTGTTTTCCGGTGGTGCGACCACGACTGTGGAACTGCGCTTCACTGGTGGTCTTCCGAAGGGAAGTGCCGAGGTATACGAGGAAGGCGACCCGGCCTACGGATCAACCGCATCACCCCCCGCGACCGATTACGCCATCTATCGACGAGCGGTCGGTGGTGGTGATGAGCTATTGGGATCTGGCCGCGTGACCGGCGATGCCTACGGCGAGTATTTCTCCGAGTGGATCGACGAATATTGGCGTACATGGACCAACATGGACGAAACCGTGACCCTCGTCGTGGCGCCCGGCGCACCATCTACGGAATACGAGTACTGGGTGGTGCTCTCGGGTACTAGCGGCACTTGGGGGCCTCCGGCTCCGGGCTCGCAATGGGGCGGCCAGATGACCGCGAGCGTGCGTGAAACCGTGGGGTCTACCGGCGGCGTGCTGGTGGAAACCCTGGCGTACGCGGGCAACCCGTATTTCACCGTTAACGATGGTGGGGTAGGGGCTGGTGCATCGGTGGTGACTGGCAACCTGTACGTCAATGACTTTGCCACCAAGATCGCGGATAACGCGGGTAAGCTGTTCTATTCGGGGCAGGATACGGACTCTCGATACCGCAACGCGAGTAACCTGAATAGCGGAACGGTCCCTTTCGCCCGACTGCCGACGGGTACCTCTAGCTCCACCGTGGCGGTGGGTAACCACAACCACAACAGCGACTATGCCCCGCTCGGTGGTAGTACCGCGATTACACAAGTGGGCGCCAACGTCATGTTTGGCGACTCCATGAAAATTTTCACCAATGATGGCGGGGGAAACCAGGGTATCCGTTGGGGCGGAAGCTGGGACCACACGCAGTCGGGTGAAGATGGGTGTGTGTGGGAACTGGATATCAGCAACGATTCCAGCAACGGTAACCTGAGTTTTTCTGTCGACCCGAGCGTATCCGCCGCGGGCGAAACCATTTCACTCCAGACCGTACTCACCCTCGAAGGTGGGACTCGCAAAGTGAATGCTGCCGTAGGGTTGCAGGAGGCGGGGACGGATCTGTCTGCGAAGTATTTGGGTATCAGCGCCAAAGCGTCGGACGCTGACAAATTGGATGGTCTCGATTCCTCTCAGTTCATCCGTTCTGATGCCGACGACACGGTTAGCGGCCACACCGAATGGCAGGACAACTACGAGATACGTCTAGGGACCAGTGCGGACCTCCGGTTCTTCCATAACGGCAGTAACAGTTATATCCGCAACTACACCGGTACATTGGAGATCCGCAATCTGTCACACGGCGGCGAGATATCCTTCCAGTCCGAGAATGATGCGGGTACGAACTATACGGCCATGCTGATTCAGTCGGACAGCAACGTGTACCCGCGCCTGTATTGCAATGGCTCGGAAAAGCTCCGCGTTTTTACTGATGGTGTGCGCACTTACGATGATATCCGTATGTATTCCGGTTCGAACATGCGGATTTGGCTCGATGTGTCTGCGGGTAATATTCACGCGGATGCGGATGTTATTGCGGCCTCCACGTCAACCGCGTCGGACCCGCGCCTGAAGAAAAATATCCGTAAGATTGACGACCCAATCGGGAAGTTGGAGCTGTTAAACGGCTACCTGTACGAATGGATTCACAACGGTCTGGCCACAGGCGGCGTGCTTTCGACTGAGGTGCGCAGAGCAGGGATCGGCGGTGTTTCCCGGTATGCGAAGCCTGGCGGCTTCATCGAATACGATCATGTTGATTACAACGCAGTCGTCGGGTTATTAGTTGCTGTATGCCGGAACTTACACGCGAGAGTGAAGGAGTTGGAGGGCGTGCGTGGCGCTTAAATCGAGTGGGCAACTAACGATCGCGGAAATTCGTAGCGAAATGGCTGCACCTGCAGGCGTTGGCTTGCAGGATTTGTATCGGGGAGGCCCGTATACACCGGATAATTCATTCAACACAGGTGTACCTACTAGCGGCCAGATAAAGATCACAGACTTCTACGGCACCAGTGGGCTCCGCCTCGTGGATCGTAAAGTTGTGGGTAGGTCCTGGGGCGGTGGCACGATTATCCGATTAGAAAAGTGGGATGTGACGATTCCACTTCAGGTGATAGTAACGGGTGGCAGTACGCCTTACACCTACAGCTGGTCGTGGACGTCCGCCACAACAACCAATACCTCTGAAAACCCGTTCGTACAAGTTACTGGGGCAAGTAGCAGTACGTTAAATTTCCGCTTTTACACGAGCGGTTATCCAGGGTTCGCGCGATTGTCGAATCCTAAATGTACGGTGACAGATGCTAGTGGCACTCAGTTGGTTGTCAGTTTTAACTCGATCGAACTTTACATCTGGGCGATGTCCGCCTACGGGCGCCTGTTGCTCGAAACCGGTAATGGATTTTACTACGACGGTAGCAATTCTTCTGGCCAATGGGCCGGTTTCAGGATCAATGACGCGGGAATTATGACAAGCCGAGGTCTGATGCAGCACCCGAGCGCGGCGAATGCCCACCCGGCGACAACGAATGCGGTAGGTCAGTACTACACCCCGATCTTCTACGACAAAGATATTAAGAGCGCGAATGACCCCTCCCACTGGGATTACGGGGTAACGCGTAATCAGGCGAATGACTATTGCTCCTACAAGATTATGTTCCAGGCGGTGCCCGAGCCGCCCGGCGATCCAGACGCCCAATATTATTTACCGGACACTATGGAGCCCAGTGGGACGGGCGTTTGGCACGATGTCTACGACTATGCGGAGGAAGGCTACTTCCAAGCGCTTGAGTATCCCACTTACGCCAATGGAAATTATTATGGAGGGATTAGTACAAATACGAAATTGATAGTTAAGTTCAAGGTAGGTACAGGAACATTCCTTGACCACGATATCCCTGAATACACCAACCAATTTGAATTCTTCGGAACGGATACCGGATACCCGTAACCCAACCGATAGGTTCGCTATGAAAATTGTAACCTTTACGCTACCTACGCCACTGAGCGGCTCCACCCTGGAGCTGCCGGACGATGTCAACCTGTTCTCGTCTATCCATCTGGATTCGCAGACCGGTACCTTGCAGGCGGTGTACACCGGCGAGCAGGATTTGCCGCAGTTGACCGCAGACATGGTACCGCGCTGGGATGAAGATACGCAGGCGTGGCGGGAATTTAACGCGCGCCGGAAGCAGCTCACACGCAAGGAGTTCCACTTGAGTTTCACACCGGCGGAATACCGCCAGATTGTAAATACGGCGCAGGCCAACGATGAGCTGTTCCAGCTCTGGAACGCGCTCAACGTGGCCGATTATGTTGACCTCGAAGACCCCGAGACGGTACAAGGTATGCAGTATCTCGTCTCCCTCGAACTGCTGACGCAGGAGCGTTACGCCGAAATCATGCAAGGACTCCCCGAGAATCCGTGATTGTCTTACATCCGTAACGTCCTGATCGCAATCGATCAACTGGGGAATGCCCTTACTGCGGGCGACCCCGATGCCACTATTAGTGGCCGCGTCGGCTTTCACGCTGAACGTGCCAAAGGTTCACAACGCCTGTTCTGGCGTCTCCTCGAACAGGTGATCGACTGGGCGTTTCTCCCAGTCGATGGGCCAAACCACTGTGCCAAGACCGCAGACCTGGAACGCTTGAAGCTGACCCACCGCCCGGGCAATGACCTGGCACGGGCAGCCCTGTCCCTGGTGGTGATTCCCTGTTGTCTGGTCATCGGTGTTCTGACCCGGTTGCCCCCATTCACCTTCACCCTGAAAGTATCCTAACTAGGAGCCCCATGTCTCAGAAACAGATTGAACAACTCCAAGCGGAACTGGCGCAGACGAAACTGCGCGCCTATGACAAACAGGCCGGGTTGGAGGATCAAGTGCAGCAGCTGTTGCGGGAAAGGAACTTGCTTGGCGAGACAATTATGCGCCTGCAGCAGTTAGTGGGTATCGGGGCGCCCCATGCGGACCTCGATAGATTGGTCGCGATCGTGACCGAGCTGGCCCAGAAGCCGGACCCCGAATCTGGGACCGAGGCCCCGGGTCCGGAGACCGGTAAGCCTGAAGAAGGGGAGGCGGCGTAAAAAGCGCCGCCTTGACTTAGAAGGGGTTGAGGAGGTCTTCGTCGAAGCGGAGACCTTGTAGCCCCAACTCGTTGCAAAGTGCCTTGAAGGAAGTTGAACAGTAGAGCGCACCACCAAATTGCAGCTCTGACTTGAACAGGAATCGTTTGGCAACGTCCTCATCCTCAAAGACAAGGGTTTCCAGTCCGACTCGCTCTCCGTCTACGTATTGCTTCACGCACAGCTTGTCATCTTCTTTGCCGAAGGACAGGCAGTTGAAAACGTGCATTGGCTCGCCGTCCGCTAATACAGGAAGAAACTCACCTTCAGATTCCAGGTATCGCTTTAATCCGTCGTAGGCTCTTGCGTTCAGAATAAGGCGGTTGCTTCCCCATAGGGAAAGGTCTGGTATTTCGTTGCCCTGCTTGGTTAGCGCAACGAAGGAGCTTGATACCCCATCTACCCAGTGTGGGAGCAGGGGTGTATCGCCGCCGGAGTGGCCCAGCAGTAGCGGCAGTAGATCGTTATTCCCCAACTGTTGGCACAGTTTCATGGGGTCTAACTGAAACGCCTTGAAGCGCTCTGGGAGATTTTTGAGCTGATAGACCTTCATTCTGCTTCTTCACCTTGCCAGCTGGGGTCTTTCGGCGCGAGGATCTGTTCCGGGTAGCCGCCGAACTTCAGTTGTGTCTTGATATCTCGCAGCTGTGCTTCAAACGCAGCCTTTGGGAGTCCTCCGCGCTCGAGCTTGGAGGCGATCCATGTCTCGTAGTTGTACCGGTGGATCTCTGTGTGCGCTGGTGCTTTTGGTGTGGCCCAGTGGTACTTGTACCTCTTGTACTTCGGAAGCCAGGCCCCGTTTTTTGGGTCATTGATACCGATGCCGTGGAGGTGCATGTTGAGGCGAGAGGCCATCACCCGATCCTGCTGATATTGTCCTTTGCCTGGCACAATGTGGTGAGCCGCATGGTGTGGGCTGGGCTTCGGTTCCGCTACGGCAGTCATGAAGTCTGCGAGATCGTCAGTGGGATGGTGGGGCTCTGCGGCCATGTCCATGGCTGACTTCTTTTGGTTGTCTGCGCGGTACTTGTCTAGTTGGGCCTGTATCTGTGTCAGGGCGATGATCTGCGCCCGCTGCCCCTGGAGGTGGTTCCAGTCCCGGTGAAACGCAGCATTGCGGGCTTGTGCCTGTGCTGGGGTCTCGTCCGCGGGGGCAGCCTTGGCTATTCCTAGATGGTAATCCTGGCATTTCTGCTCGAACTGGTAGATGGCCAGCTCTAGTGGAGAGGGTGCCTTCGGGGGCGCATTGGGGGCAGGGGGTTGCTCATAAACACCCATCGTTGAGTTCCTTCTGCTGACGGTGGATACAGTTGCTGCGGTACTTTACTGGAATCCTTCTAGCTGCTCAAACTGGTACGGTTGACCTAATTGCCCCGGTTGGAAACTCGCTGAGTAAAAACGAACAATAAAGGCTGTAGGCGCTAAATTTACGTGTTTAATTTTTCGGAGAATTACCAGGTCGCGCATTAGCTAAGTGCCGGTCCACGGGTAGGATCGACTAATTGCTATAAAAATCATTTTCAAGGGTTGATAATTGTTTTCTCCATGAAGGTAAGATTTCATTGCACTCAGAATATTCTATGTAATATTTGCTGTCGGGTTTTGCAATGGGGATATTCGGGAAAGGAACAAAGTCATTTCTTTTCTGAAAATACTTCAATATGTGGATTATGTTGTTTGATCTTCGCCCCATGATCAATTTTCCATAGATCCCCCTCTTCATGTAGTGGTGAACCATATTTAAGTCTGGCGGATGCACTTCGCTGCCGACTCCGGGTGTATTATGCTGAATGGAATAATAAAAACTTGGTCCACTCGAATCAGGAAGAATCAGGTTGTAGGGGGTGACATCGAAGCCTATGTTGGGCTCGATCAAGCCAAGAAATTTTCGTTGTTCATCACTCAGAATTTGCGGGTTTCTTCTCAAGTCGCTAATGGTTTTGTCTATATGGTGATCATGCCTTAATTCTGTTAGGACACTGACACCTATGTTTAGTTTGAGAACATTATAAAATGGCCAAAACCAAATAAGGTGATCTCGAATCAAGCTCTTAGCAATGTATTTCCAGCTGCTGTATCCATAGTCTAATCTCCCTTTTGCTGCGCACAAAAGCGCTTTTACAACAAACTCATTGCATTCGCAATTCCGAGCATATATCCCGTGTAGAGCGAGCCATAACCCTGATACTGAGGATGTATACCAAAAGTTATCTTTGACCAACCTCTCTCTGAGCTGAGTCCGACGACTCGGTTCGACCAGCTCTTCACAGAATTCCAGGAAGTTTGGCCACCAGTATCCCCACTCAGTGACGACAAACTTCTTATCTCGCTCATGCTGGAGCTGGGAAGACTCTCGTTCTCTCGCAAGTTGTTGCTTCGCGGCTTCTTCCTCCAATTCCTTTTGAAGTTGACTTCTTACCCTCGCTTCTTCGGCTTGAACGTCCAGCAAATAGGCATGACCGTCACGGAACGATATGTCATTTAGAAAAGCCTCATGGCGCTGCCATTCCCAACGAATCTTTTTATCGTCTAAGGTTGGCCAGTTTACCCAAACCTCAAGCGTTAAAGTTCCGTTTTTCCGGCTTTTTAATTGCATCTCGTCATTAAGCACAAAAAGGTGCTCATTGTTTGTGGTTTGAATATCCCTCTGACTCTGGTTCATAGAGTCGGGATCGAAGGCAGGAAGAATCCAGATGATGCTCCCGAAGTTCTCGTAAAAGTGCTCTCTAGCAACGATCATCGCCACCATTTCAGTTGATACTTGAACTTCAAATGCTGTTAGCCGTTGGTTGACGACTGCCTGCACATCAGGTCTTCTCCACTCTTTTTCCTGAGATAAGACCTTTTCTATCTTGACGGTAGCACTTTCCACTGAGGTATCGAGCTTCAGAAGCTCTGCTATTAGGTGCTTGAGACGATAGTGCAGTTGGCTTTCTTGTGCGCCCATGTATTTGAGACACCGCATAAGTTCAATACTTGCGTGGTTCTCTGTCCTCTGGGGACACTTTCTTAATGCTGGGTCGTCAGTACGGAAATGACAAAAATGATACCCTTCCTCCCCAAAATGATTGCGTCTCAAATAGATTGGCTCTTTACACAGACCGCAGCGAACCGGGCTGGTTTCCTTTCTCTTTCGACACCTGCTGATCTCCATCCTTAGTCGCCTTGTCAGCACATCATCGCTTAACAATTTGTCAACATCCGTTTGGATGAATCGTCCATCCTGAAGTTCTTCTACGATAACAACGCTCAAAATTTGTCCTTAGATTGGATTTGCCCAGCCGTCTTATGCCCCACGGTAATGCCGCAAGCCCGGGATGCGGCTGCAATGGAAAAACGAAAGGAAGCTCCCATACTCACTGCAGAAAAAGTGAACAAGGTTTAGTCAAGTCGATCACTGACACTTGAAAGAGTCAGATATGTGGGAAGGGGTGTCAATAGACTCGTGCTCTCATGGGAAAAGGCGGCTGTACGAGTAGAAAAACAGAAAATATCGGCTGGGAAAATGCATCCGACTGGTCATATAAAGGAAGCAATGAGTTGTAGTTCGCCCTGGTTATTTTTTGCTCTAAATGGCGTCCCAAGGTGGACTGACTCTCTCAACCTCCCTTATCAGGCCTACCACAACCGACCATGCGGTATATCCTCCGTGTTACTAGGCGGACAGGTAACGCAGCCGGCGGAACCGGCTCGGGTTCCTCTTCTGCTGATAGGCCGGGCGATTGGGCAGATGCGGTGGTTGAACGCATCGCAACCGAACTTTCCGCCAGCGCGATGTTGTGGGATGGTCGGTCGGCTGTATCTCTAGCCTCTTGGTGATGTCCTTTAATGACAGGCCTCCATTTCTCAGCTCGAAAACCAGTGCCATATCCTCTATAGTGAGCCGCAGGATTCGTGTTCGGCAGGGCATTGGGTACCTCAGATGCGCAATGCGTATAAAATTAGCCAGGGTAATGAATCCTAAGTGGTTGATTTTAAAGGGTTATTTGGGTGGATTTTTCCGCCAGCATTACCCCCGAAGATCGTCTAAGTCCTTGATTCCTAAGGAAAAGGCAAGGCATTGTGGCTCCTGAGGTCGCGGGTTCGATCCCCGTCGGCCACCCCATATTTGACCTGTTGGTCCCGAAAACCCGGCTATATGCCGGGTTTTTTGGTTTTGGCACTGTATTGTTCTATCGGTTGCCTTTACCTGTCCCGGGGCGATCTAGGATAATGCCCGCCAGTTTTTATCTTTTCGTGTCAGCTTCGGCAGAGGATTGGCCGAATTTAACCATCAATTAACTAGCAAGTAGCTGAAAAGCATCCAGGGGAAAAAATGACGGAAGAAGTAGTCGAGCGCAAGGCAACCAATGTTCACTGGCACGACGGTGATGTAAACCGCGCAGACCGTGCGGCAATGCTGGGCCACAAGGGTGTGACCCTCTGGTTTACCGGTCTTTCCGGGTCCGGCAAGAGCACCGTCGCGGTTGCCGTGGAAAAGGCGCTGGCTGCCCGCGGTGTACTGAGCTACCGCCTCGACGGCGACAATATCCGCCTGGGTATCAACTCCAACCTGGGGTTCTCTGCGGAAGACCGTCAGGAAAACATCCGCCGTGTCGGTGAAATCTCCAAGCTGTTTGCGGATACCGGTGTCGTGGTTTTGAGCAGCTTTATCAGCCCCTACGCGGCCGACCGCGATCAGGTGCGTAAAATGCACGAAGAGGGTGATCTTCCGTTCATGGAAGTGTTCATCGACTGCTCCCTGGAAGCCGCAGAAGCGCGTGATCCCAAAGGCCTGTACAAAAAGGCGCGCGCCGGCGAGATCCGCGGCTTTACCGGCATCGACGATCCCTATGAAGCACCGGCCAAGCCGGAGCTTCACCTGCGCACCGACCAGATGACCCTCGAAGATGAAGTCGAAGCCGTCATCAAATCGCTGCAGGAGCGCGGCATCATCGACTAACGGACGATACGCCTGTGGGAGCCGGCAGCGCCGGCTCCCACACAGTTCCACCAGACCTCCGCCGTATGTTGGGCAAAGTGCAGCGTGCCCAACACCTCATAGCCCAACGTCACCTCCCATCCGGATTTCGTAGCAAACTATCACCGCTTGCGTCCCTTGGTGGCACCCCCGTTCTCCAGTTTCTCAGGGGTATAACCCGTAAATCCCCGTCACCCATTTCCCCCGAATTTTCTTCGAGTTAACTCCCCCGCCAACTCCCCGACGCTTTTCCCGGCGCCACATATACTGTTGCTGTGCCTGCGCTTTTGGCTCGCTTGGCGAGAAGCGGTGCGTGGCATAGGGAATAAAGAGGCGTACGGAGGCGACTATGGCTTGGAGCGCACGGAAACTGTTTGCCCGGTTCAGCACACGGCGGATAGTGACGGGAGTGGTAGCTTCATTTTTCATTCTGTTTGGGCTCGGCGGCTGGTTCGTCTATGAAAAACTGCCGAGGTTGCCAGGCGTACCGAAAGCGCCGGTGGTTGGTGTACCAGATGGCTCGCTAAACCACGCCCCCAAGCCAGCCTACGCGGGAGACCACCCGCGCAAGAGCGGGCGCCCCGCGGAGTATTTTCCTTTTCCCATCGCGATAGGCGAAACCGGCCCCGTGGAGACCCTGTTTGCGGGTCCATCGACCTATCCGTTTTTATGCGGCGAAAACTCGGTCACTGGCGCTCAACCCCTGGTGGACAATCACAATGGCGAAGGGGTGCCGGTATTTTCCCTGGACGAAGAGGGGCAGAAGACCGACGAGGTGATCGGCTACAGCCGGGATTGCAGTCACAGCACCGCAGTTTCCTATTTCTATCGCAGCACCCTTGATGGTCAGTTCTATCCGCTTGAAGAGGCGAATAACGATATTGATCGGGTCACCGTCAACGGCAAGACCACCGACTTTGTCGTGCGTCTGGAAACGGGAACCATCAATCGTTTCTTCTATTCCATCGCCGCATTGCGGGGAGAGGGAGAGACAGCGGCAAATCCCAATACCAGCAACTGGAACAAGCGCTTGATCTACCAGTTTCGCGGTGGCGTGGGTGTAGGGCGCCGACAGGGAAATATGGCGCGGAAGTCGATCATTGATCGCCGCGCGGATCAGCTCGCTCGTGGCTATGCGGTGGTTTACTCCACAGCCAATCAGACAAGCAACCACTACAACATCTGGCTGGCCGAGGACACCGCGCGCCGCCTGAAAAAACAGTTTTCCGCCCTGTATGCCGAGCCGCTGTACACCGTGGGCATCGGAGGGTCCGGCGGTGCGATTCAGCAGTACCTGTTTGCGCAGAATGCCCCGGGTGTTCTGGATGCGGCGCTTCCCCTCTATTCCTACCCGGATATGGTGAGTCAGACCATCTACGTGTTTGACTGCGAGCCGCTGGAATATTTCTTCGATGTGGTAGCGGCAGAAAACCCGCGTTGGCGCGATGTATCCGAACGCGAGGCCGTCATCGGGCTGGCCACAAAACAGGAGTTCGATCACCGCTTCAAAATCCTCGAAAACGCCGCGGCTTTGTTCGATGGCCGCTATCGCGCTACTGCCAACGGTGCTTCCGAGTGCGTTCAGGGCTGGCGAGGCCTGGTGCCACTGGTCAATAACCCGAACTTCGTGCACTTCAGCAACAGCTTTGCCGAACCTGTTGCCAAAAACACGCACTGGTCGCACTGGGAGGACCTGCGGGACTTTTATGGTGCCGGCCAGAATGGCTACGCCAATAGCGCCTGGGATAACCAGGGGGTCCAGTACGGCCTGAAGGCTTTACAGCAAGGGCATATCAGCGTGGATGAATTCCTGCGTCTCAATGCAACGATTGGCGGATGGAAAGATCCGACGGAGCAGGGCGGAGAAAAGTTGTGGTTTATGAATGGCGACGTCTTCCCCATGGAACTCTCTGTGTGGAGTGAGCACAACATGAACCTGGGTAGCCTCGACAATCCGGCACCGAGAAGTATTGCCAGCGTTGAAGCCATCGAGGGCATCTATCGTTCTGGTCACGTTTTCCTGGGAGATGTCGAAATACCGATTGTCGACGTACGTCACTACCTCGAAGGCGAGCTGGACATGCATCACAGCCTTGCCTCGTTTTCCAGCAGGGAGCGCATTCGTCGGGCCAGAGGGCATGCGGACAACCAGCTGATCTGGATGAGCCACAAGAGCTACGACCCCATCGACGAAGCGCTGGACATCATTGACCACTGGATGCAAAAAATTATCGAGCACCCGGAGTTGGGTGTGGCCGGCAATAAACCGGTGGAGGCCACGGATCGCTGCTTCGATGAAAACGGTAATGTACTGGCCGCCGGTCCGGGCGTCTGGAATGGCAGCTGGAACCACAAACCGGTCGGTGCCTGTATGCAGCAATATCCAATCCATAGCACGCCCCGACAAATGGCCGGCGCACCGATTACCGGAGACGTTTTCAAGTGTGCGCTACAGCCCGTCGAGCGCGCTTTGGCCAAAGGTACCTACGGTGATGCCGCTGCGGGCATTGTCGAGCGCATCGACGATCTGCGCAGGATATTTCCAGACGGTGTCTGTAACTACAATGCGCCGGACATCGGCCGACCAAAAGACAGGCTCTTTCAGCCTGGTGGTGATGTCATTATTGCCGGGCACATGGTGAGTACAGATTATCGCCAGCTCCCCGATAATATCGCCCGGGAAGACGAGGGTGAATCGGATGAAATTCAGCCAACACCGGTGTCTGTCGAAGATCCGGAAGCGGCCGAAAATAATTTGTAATTTTTGGCGTCATTTTTGTTGACACAAAACTACAGTCCGGTAAGATGCGCCTCGCTCTCGGGGGACAAGCCCAGAGCAAAAAACGGAAACCTTCGAGAAGAAGTTACCGAATTGGGTGGTTAGCTCAGTTGGTAGAGCGGCGCCCTTACAAGGCGTAGGTCACAGGTTCGACCCCTGTACCACCCACCATCTTTCACTCTTACTTGGTAAGAGATTAAATGAGAGATGCACTACCGCGGACCGGTAGTTCAGTTGGTTAGAATGCCGGCCTGTCACGCCGGAGGTCGCGGGTTCGAGTCCCGTCCGGTCCGCCAGATACAAAAAAGCCCCTGTCCGAAAGGACAGGGGCTTTTTTGTATCTGTTGGATCGGCGTGCGAGAACCCCTGTTCGAAAAAAGCGCGCAGCGCTTTTAGACGCGGGAGCGAAGCGACGGCGCCCGAAGGGTGAGCGCCGCAGGCGCGAATCAGTCCCGTCTGGGAGTGGCACGCACTCTGCCCTTGGGTGCCACCGAAATTGCCATCTGTCCCCAAAGTAGCTATATTTGGGTCAAATGTCCTCTGTACTCAGCAAGGAGGCCAAATGGCAAATCCCGCCCGCACCCCGCAACCCACAGAAGACCAGGTCCTTTTGGAAGCCACCCTCAATACGGCTAACCACCTGGGCCTGAAAAAGAAAGAACTCAGCGAGATCATCCACCTGGATGACCGCACCCTGCGCCGCCGCAGTGGCCTGGCCCCCCAAAGCGCTGAAGGCCAGCTGGCTCTGTTACTGGTCCGAGCCTACCGTTCTGCCTTCGTACTTATGGGCGGAGAAGAGGGCGCCAAGACCTGGTTCGCCACCGCCAATCGCGCCCTGAACGGCATCCCCAAAGAGCTCGCCAGCCGTATCGACGGACTGGTACGCATCGTCACCTATCTGGATGCCATGCGGGGCAAGGTGTGATCGATCTGCGCGATAAAATCCGCGCAACCTCCACGCGCCTGATCGGCCGCCTGTATCGCATTATCGAATCCCAGGAAGAGGTCGCCACCAGGAGCCTGGTGGACAGCCTGCAAAAGCAGGAGGTACTGGAGAATCTGCTGGAGCAGAGCAAGCCCACCAGGTTGCCCGGTAGTGAAGATCTGCACTACCTGCTCGCCACGCCATTCCGCTACCCGCCGCTACCCTGGGGTTCCCGCTTCGGGGGCACTGCGGAAAGCGGCATCTTCTACGGCAGTAAAACCATCACTACCGTGCTGTCGGAAGCCGCCTACTATCGACTCCTGTTCCTCAATGACATGGAACTACCACCCGCCAAGCCCGTCACCAGCTATCACCAGGTATTCTCAGCAAAATATTGCGCGGCACCGGGAGTGCGGTTGCAAAGTGAGCAATGGCAGTCACACTGGCCGCAGCTGATCCACCCGTCCGAATACGAGTTTTGTCAGCAACTGGGTGTCCAGCTGCGGGAATGTGGCGTCAGAGGCGTAGAATCTCCGTCCGCCCGGGCACTGAGTGCCGGTATCTATCAGCTACCGGTGAACGGGGGGGAGGGTATCAATGTGGCCCTGTTCGATCCCGAGGCGCTTCTACGCAGACCGCCCACTATCGAAGCCGAAGTCACCGCCGAATCCACCCGGGAAAGTGTCTCCTTTCTGGTCAAGTCCGGCA
>Ga0207814_100150_pt1 | contig 65657 bp, 66 predicted proteins | sample TtaePargueraPR_7_FD_187755 | JGI IMG/M metagenome (GOLD analysis project Ga0207814, IMG submission 187755) | Aerobic enrichment media microbial communities from Bioluminiscent Bay, La Parguera, Puerto Rico - Tt and P1 (2) (SPAdes) | ecosystem: Environmental > Aquatic > Marine > Unclassified ... | reverse complement strand
TGGCCAGTGAACAGGTGGCGCTCTGCAGGCGCTCTTCGGAGAGGTTCTGCATCAGGTAATAGAAGCCCTTGTCGGGCTCGCCCAGCTGGTTGGCCTTGGGCACGCACACCTCGTCGAAAAACAGCTCCGCCGTGTCCTGGGCTTTCATGCCCAGCTTGTCCAGGTTGCGGCCTCGGCTGAACCCTTCCATGCCCCGCTCCACCAGAAAGAGCCCGACGCCGTATTTCTCCGTGTCACTGGTTTTCGCCGCGACCACGAACAGGTCGCCGATGATGCCATTGGAAATGTAGGTTTTTGCACCACTGATTTTCCAGTGGTCGCTGCAGTCCACCGCGCGGGTCTTCATCGCCGCGAGGTCCGATCCGGTATCCGGCTCGGTCATGGCGATCCCGAGAATCGTCTCGCCGCTGATGCACCCGGGGTAAAAGCGGTCTTTCTGCTCCTCCGATGCCAGATTGCCCAGGTAGCGGCCCACCAGGCGATTGTGGGTGGGAATAAAAATATCCCCGCAACCGGCGCCGTAGAGCTCCTCGATCAGCACCTGCTCATAGCGGAAGTCATTCAGGTCGAGGCCGCCAAAGCGCTCCTCCGCCCACATAAACAGGAAGCCGTTGTGCCCCGCCTTGCGGAAAATTTCCCGGTCCACCACCCCCTGCTTGCGCCACTCCTCCATATGCGGCACCGCCTCCGCCTGCAGAAACTTGCGCACGGAGTCCCGAAACATCTCGTGATCATCATCAAACAGTTTTCGCTTCACGGCACCGACCTCCCTAACCTCGGTTTTGCCATTTCCCGGCAGCATACACACACTTACTTGCTTGTTACAAGTATGTTTGTTGGTTAGACTGACCGGAAGTGGAGAAGAACGGCGTAGAATTACCCGCGAATGCACGCCGACAACGCACACCCACATCAACAGGAACCCGAGGTATGAGCCCGACCGCGACCCGCAACAGCGGCAAAAAAGAGCGCATGACCCAGGCGGAGCGCACCGCCCAGTCCGACAGCCAGATGTTCGATGCGGCCATCCGTCTGATCGTCGACCAGGGCCCCCAGCGCGCAACCCTGGCAGACATCGGCATCCACGCCGGTTACAGCCGGGGGCTTGCCGCCTACCGCTACAAAACCAAGGATGTGTTTTACAGCGCACTGATCGAGCACCTGCACCACCTGTGGTGTGTAGAGCTGGACGCCACCATCAGCGGCACTCGCGGCATGGACACGATCGTCGCGGCGGTAACCGCACTGCAGAACTTCGTACGCAGCAATCCCGACCACCTGCACGCCATGTACAAGCTCTACTACCACACCATCGATCACCATTCGGAGATCACCCAGAAGCTGCAGGAAATCCACCAGAACCAGCGCAAGCAGGCCGCGCTGTGGATTGCGGAATGTCCGGGTTACGAAAACAACCACACGGAGGCGGAGGCCTTTGCCGAGCAGTACTGCGCGCTGGTATTTGGCGCTATCTACCAGTGGCTGGTATCCCCGCAAGCCATCGACCTGGATAAATTACTGGAGAACTGCAAACTGAGCCTGCGCCTGATTGCCCGGGCCGAACCCTGACCAGACACTCCAGACAAACAACACAAATCCACGCGCAATAATAAAAACGAGGCAGCAGTGATGAAGGTAGAGGAATTCGATTACGTGATCGTCGGCGGCGGCTCCGCCGGTTGCGTGCTGGCCAACCGTTTGAGCGAAGACGGACGCTACAGCGTATGCCTGCTGGAAGCGGGGCCAAGCGACAACAGCCTGCTGATCCGCATGCCCATCGGCATCGGCTTTCTGGTCGCCGGTGAAAAATACAACCTGCCCCACCACACCGAGCCGGAAGCGCACCTTAACGGCCGCCGCCTGTTCTGGCCGCGGGGCAAAACCCTCGGCGGCTCGAGCTCGATCAACGCCATGGTGTATATCCGCGGCAATCCCGGCGATTACGACGACTGGGAAAAGGCCGGCAACCCCGGCTGGAACTGGCAATCCCTGAAGCCCTATTTCCTCAAGGCCGAAGGCAACGAACGGGGCCGCGACAGCCACCACAACGACAGCGGCCCGCTCGCGGTTTCCGACCTGCGCTGGAAAACCCGCGCCGGCGAGGCGTTTATCCGCGCCGCCACCAGTGCCGGCCACAGCGCCAACAACGACTTCAACGGCCAATCGCAGCTGGGCTTCGGCTTTTACCAGGTCACCCAGAAAAACGGCCGCCGCTGTTCCGCGGCAGCTGCCTACCTGCACCCGGCGGCCACCAGGGAAAACCTCACTGTCATCACCGGTGCGCGGGTTGCCAACCTTGTCATGCAAGGGAATACCGCCACCGGGGTACAACTGATCGGCGGCCCAGAAATCTGCGCCCGGCGCGAAGTGATTCTCTGTGCCGGTGCACTGCAATCGCCACAGCTGTTGCAGCTCTCCGGCATTGGCGATGAGCGACAGCTGAAATCCCTGGGTATTCAGCCGCGCCTGCACCTGCCCGGTGTCGGCGAGAATCTGCAGGACCACCTGGATGTGACCCAGGTGGTGCGGGTAAACCGCCCCATCACCTTTTCCAATTCCCTGTGGCCCACCCTGAAGGCCGCCGCCAGCCTACCCAGATTCCTGTGGGGCAATGGCGGCATGCTGACCAGCAACGGCGCCGAAGCGGGCGGGTTTTCCCGCTCATCCTTTGCCCGCGGCTTTGCCGACCTGCAGTTTCACCTGACCTCCGCCCCGCTGTTCGACCACGGGCGCCACCGCCCCGGGGGCTACGGCTACTCACTGCACGTCTGCGGACTGCGGCCAAAAAGCCGCGGCAGCATAAGCCTGCGCTCCACCAACCCCAGCGACCTGCCGAGAATCCGCGCGAACTTCCTCAGCGAACCGGAGGACCTGCAAGTGTTGATCGAGGGAGTCGAGCAGGCGCGGGAGATTATCGAGCAGCCGGATCTGCGGCAATTTCACAAGCACTGGTGGTTGCCCCAGCGCCGCCTGAATTCCCGCAGTGACATCGAGGAATTTATCCGCGAGCACGCCGAAAGCGTTTATCACCCGGTGGGCAGCTGCCGTATGGGGGACGACCCGATGGCGGTAGTGGATGGACAACTGAAAGTGCACGGCGTGGAAGGACTGCGGATAGTGGATGCCTCGGTGATGCCGAATATTGTCAGCGGTAACACCAATGCACCGGTGATTGCTGTGGCCGAGCGGGCCGCAGAGCTGATTCTCGGCAGAGCATCCTCGGCTGCACCTGCTGCGGTGACAGAAGAAGTAGCAGTGGATTAATCCCAGCAATCCGCCGGGGACTTGATGCCCGCCGGGTATTCATATTTGAGCGGGTCACAATCCGTGTCGACCGCCTGGCGGCCAACCGGATCGGCGGTGATGGTATAGCCATTACCCGAGGCGGCAGTGACTGCAATGGTGTAGTAACCGTCTTCACTGGTATCGCTGAAGTTCAGTGCGCTGTTTGCGGCATCTGCGCCACAGCTATCCGCGGTACCCAGTTTTTCGGCGTAAAACCGGCAGTTTGCGCGAAACTTCTCCTGCTCGAGCTGCAGTTTCAGCAGAGCCGACATACCGTCCGAGCGGCGCGATTTCAAAATAAACTGCTGGTAGGAAGGCACGGCTATTGCCGCCAGGATTGCCAGAATCGCTACCGTTATCAGCATTTCTATCAGGGTAAAGCCTTTACTTCTCATCACATCGCCCCACTGCCCATTTTTATCACTATCAACCGTCGCACTAGGGACATGCGCCCGCATTGTTCTGGATAATCAGATTCAATTCATTCTCCCCGCTGATGCCATCAGCGGTGGCCACCCCGTCAACCAGATCGAGTATTCCACTGCTGGTAACAGTAGCCGGGCACAGGACACCACCGGTCAGCGTGAATGTGAGCGTGCCGCCCCAGTTGGTTGACACATTCGAATAATCTTCGCTAACACATTCGTAGGAGAGGCCGGCGCTGCCTATCTGGCATTCACCACTGCTGATGGTGACACTATCCAGTACCCTTCTCGGATCGTCCGTGGCTACCAGACCTGAAATAACAGCATATTTCCCTACTTCACAGCTGATAGTCTGCCCCGAAATATCAGCAGTCAGAGCCGTGGCAAACTCCAGCGGGTTAGGTGAACAGAAAATATTCTGCTCATTCTCCGCAGCAGTGGTATGAAGCATTCCTTTCCAGCCCAACCCCCAGTCGTAAACATCACATTCGTATGCGGCCTGGTAGCCCCCACCAGACGCCGTAAACCCGTCCAGCAGGCAATTACCCGGCCCATCGGACGTATTCACCCCAATCGAGTTGAGAATTTCGTCGCTGATGACATTGCCGGGCGAAGCGCTGACGACCACCGAGCCTGAGATAACATGCCGTTCCACCGGAGGGTTGGTGGGGTCATAGGGGCAGGTGACTTCGTGGCCGTGCATGTCCGTGTCATAGTTATCCAGATAGCCGTCATTCAGGCACACGAAATCATCCGGATTGCCCGCAAACAGGTCACCGGAAACACCGTTACTGGTGGCATCCGCGCGTACCATGGCGCCCTGGGAGATACAGTTACTGCCCTCGGTACTGCTCGCAGACATTGAGGAAATCACGAAATCGTGGGAGTGATCGGAGCTGTCCGGATTGGGCAAGATAACCCCATCGGCAATCCCGTAGGACGTGTAGACACGGTCGCCGGTATCGCCAGTGGTGACGGGGGTACCGTCCGCATTCTTTGTGTAAATCATGCCCCGGTAGGCGCGGCGCGCGGCGATTACCGGTGTTTCCCACGCATTGGTGGAAACCGGATCCCCCTGGCAGATCTTGTCCCCCTGCTTGAGCCCGCTGGCCAGCAATATACCGATATTGCCGTGCCAGCCGCCTCCCAGGTAACAGGTGTAATCAAAGCGGTAGTAATCTTCGCTTTCGGTCAGCAACAGGCTGTTATTGGTAATGTCTTCAATCGGCTGCGCCTCATCACCGACCGTGATGTAGCGCGAGCAGTAAGCCGCGTCCGACGCCTGCACATAGACGTCCTGGGGATCGAGCGACTTCTGCGTCGCCTTGTCGATAAACACCTGCCCCCTGATCTGGACGAAGTCCGTGCACTCCCCATCCTCGGTACTGCACGCATCCTCCAGGGTCAGCACGATTTTCTGGCCGGATACCAGGTTTCTATTGCCATCGGCATCAAAAGTCCCGGTGCCGTCGTTATTGGAATCCGGAGTCACCCCCGCAGGCACATTGCCCCGCCCCAGCCTGGCTCGCCCCATCGGGGACGGCAGGACAATACCCCCCTGCTCAGCGGCCAGCGCACCGGGAGCTCGCGGCGAGGAAAATGCCAGCTCGGTATCCAGGGTCACGTTTTGCGTCTCGCCCGTCGCATCCACCCAGTCGACGGTAACCGCTACAACACGCAGGTCCCCGTTTTCGGCTATGGTCTCCGTGCGGGAGAAACTGGCGTTTACCCCTTCGATCGTTGCAAGATTACCATCGGTATCCACCGGATAAAGTGCCTTGAATTCATCCAGGGTGTCTGCCTCATGCATGTAGTTGCGCATATCGTCCAGGCGACCCTGGGCGATTGCCAGTGCCTCGGTCCTGGCCTTGTTGAGGGAACTGATACCGAAATATTCACTATGCATTTTCCCCAGTGCCAGCACCCCAACCGCCAGTACAAACATCGCGACCAGGACTTCGATAAGCCCTATGCCGCGAGAGTTTCTGGGAAATCTAGACATCACTCTGGAATTTATCATTATGCTTTCCACCAAATGAAATGCCGCACTTAAAAGTCCTTCCAGGTGCCTGCAACCCCGACCCGGGCACCGGCGTTTTCCAAATCTGCCATCACATCGGAGTTGTACCAGACATCCATACTGCCGCCGGCGTCACTACTCAAATTTCCGGCGATAACAATGGTGCCCACCACTGTCATATTTCCACTAATATTTGCGTTTCCGGTAATAAATACCAGGCCGTTAAAATTTGGCGTGCCGTTGAATGTGGCATCGCCATTGACGATCAGGATCGATGGTTTACTGTCCCCGGTGCCACAGGTTTTGTTTCCCTGAAGTGCAACCGCACATCCTACCGACGTGTTGTTTTCAAATTCCGCATTTCCCTCCACCCAGATCACTTCGTGGGTCGCAAGCTGAATATCCTCATTCACACTGGCGGGCGTTGTCTCCAGTGAGACCAGGCCGGAATTGCGATAGGTCTCGGGGGACATGCCGAAGTAGTTCTCGAACAGTTCCGAGGGAGAAAGATTGGCGAGACTGGTATCGTTCTCGATAACATCCAGGCCAACGGTCAGCTTGTTGGATGACGCCACCGTGTCGCAGGTCATTGGGGTATCCATACACTGCGGGTAGTTGGAATCCCCCATATCGGCCACCTCGGTGGCGGTACTGTTGTTGGAGCCCAGGTCCACTTCCCCACCGCTCCAGATGGTGCTGTGCCCCTCCGGGTTATACACGGTCGCCGAGCCATTGATCCCCACGTTGCCCTTGGAGATAAACGGGTTTGCCGGATCATTGGGCAATGGATCGATCACCCCCAGGAGCTGGCTGACAACATGTCTTGCCGAGCGGTCATCGCTAAATCCCGTAGACATAACCGTTATGCCACTGCCACTTGCCGCAGTGCTCACCACTACACTGCCCCGGCCAATATTGACCCCACTGGCATCGCCAACCCCGTCATTGTCGGTATCGAATACCGGGTCGATCGCACCGTTGTCATCCCGATCCGGACCATCGCCAAGATAGGCAAGTGCGGCTGACAGGCCTGCCTCTGCCGCCTCGAAGGCCTGCCGGGCTCTTCCGTCGTTATTGGAAACTACCTGCTCCTGGCGGACAAAATTGAATGTCGTCAGCGCCGCGATCCCGGTAAGGGCGAGAATGATCACCGCAAAGATCAGGGTCGACACGCCCCGCTGGTACTTCAGAGAAGCTGCTGAGAAACAGGAACCGTGCATTACCATTTCCTCACCAGATCGTTTCGCACCCTGACCAGTTGCGTGATGGATACCCGTACTTCCCGGTCGCTGACCAGCTCACCTTCGAGCGTTATCGCGATCTGCCGTGTTTCCACGGTGATATCGCCACTGCCGACCGTCGGTTGAACCTCGTAACAATCAAATTCCTTGTCATCATCGACACCGACATCACCGCCGTTCTCCACGCCGTTGGGTTCGCGAACATTCAGGCAGGTGGAAGGCGCTGCAGCGTCTTCTGTGTCAAAGGTCAGGTTGGTGACATTGACCAGGTTGGGGTCGGTGAGATCATTCCAAACATCACTATTGCAGTCATCATTCTTCGCGCTGGCGGCAACGCCAGACAGGCGCATCTGCACAACGCCGTTATTCAGCCGAAAGCCAAAGAGATTGGTATCTTCCACTGAACCGGTGTCGTTGGAATCATAGGTATAGAGGATACACTGGCCAGAACTGCCGCCCGCAGTGGAAGGAATCACAGCCAAAGCGGTGCCCGTTTCCGTATTGAATGGATTCTGTGCAGGCGCAGATCCGGCATTTTTCCAGTAGCCCGCGCGGCGGATATCGTGAACCATTACGTTCATCAACGTCATCAGTTCCTGATTCAGGCGGCTGGCGGAAATCGAAGCTGCGCTATTGACGATGGTTGTCACGAATACGGACGATGCCGCGCCCAGCACGATAAGCCCGATGGTCAGGGAAATCAGCAGCTCGATAAGAGTGAGACCACGTTGTTGTGCAAGCTGCATCTCAGCACCCCCTGTAGCCGGATACGCTGCCATCGGGCGAACAGATCCGCACGTTGCCGAGCACGCCGACCACGACCTTGAGTTTCAGACCGCGGTTTGACTCCAGAAGAATTTCGCCCGTGCGCAGCGCGCCGGAACTGTCCCTGGCGGTCCCAAGCACCGGGTCGAAAACTATGCTGTTAGCACCGCCGGCTCCGGTGAATTGCATTTTTATATCCCGGTGGTCCCCGTTAGTGAACAGCATGAGCACTTTGTCCGCAGTGTCTACGGTGCCATTCAGGCCATGTACAGAGCCGTCCCCATCGTCGATCACCAGCGTGCACGCATCGTCCGCGCCCGCGGTGGTCAGCCCGGTATCACAGCTTCCATTATTTGCATCACTGATCCCGTAGGCCCAGGTGGCACTGTTATCGGCAGAAAAATTTACCCCGACCTCCACCTTGCGACTGACCGCTTCAAAGCGAGCCCGCTGCATATGGGAATAAATTTGCTCGCTGGTATTTTTCAACCGGAGTTTGTCAAACATCCCGTTAAAGCTGGGGACACCAATACTCAGCAGGATGCTTGCGATCGCAAGCGTGACCATCAGCTCCAGCAGCGTAAAGCCGGACGGGGAGACTCTTGGGGGATGAATGGAGCGCACCGACTTTATTCCTTTATATTTTCATAGCGGCTTCCGCGGGTTGCGCGCCAAAATCACAGCCACTGTTGTTGGGCCTTTCCATGGCGCAACATTTACCAACCCGCTGATCTATTACTACTAGTAGCCACACACCAAATTGCCAACTGATTTCACAAAATAGACACGGTATTCATTCGTCTCACTGCCGGCTTCGCCAAAGTATTCGCGACAACACTTCAGAGCCGCGCCCCCGTCCCGGCCCCGAGTCAGGAAAGTCACATTGAGGCGGGATACCCAAGGGCCCAAATATATTTTCACGGGCCTGCATCCAAACCTGCCCCCCACCCAGTCAATAGGTCAGTGAGCAACAGACATTCAACGCTTATCCGGCTCGGCCTGGCTTTCCGCCCGTAGCCGGCCCCCAGGTTTCGTGATTCCATGGAGCCCAAACTGACCCGGCGATCGCCGTTGGCAAACTTCACAATCCAGGCAGATGAGAGTGATGAACAATAAATATTTGAAGGCTGCAGCACCGGTAGTGGTGCTGGCGTTGGGCTTTGGGGTTGTACAGATTATGTCCGCCTCCAAACCGGCGCCGGAGAAAAAGGAAGAGGAGCAGCGGCTGGTATCGCTGATGTATTCCGAGGCCCGGGAACAGGCGGTCCATCTCGCCGTATCTACTCAGGGGGAAGTGCGCGCGCACACGGAAATCGACCTGACCCCGGAAGTTTCCGGCCGTATCGTCGCCATCTCCGACAATTTTGCCGAAGGCGCCGGATTCGAGCCCGGCGAGACGCTGATCCGACTGGACGATGCCGATTACCAGCTGGCAGTGGCCCGCGCCAAGGCCGGCGTGGAGCAGGCCGAGGTTCTGCTGCTGCAGGCCAGGGCGGCCGCCGGCATCAAGCGTCAGCAGTGGCTCGACCTGAACCCCAACCGGGAGCCGACACCGCTACAGGTCAACCAGCCCCAGGTAGAAGAAGCGGAAGCGAACCTGAGTTCCGCCCAGGCGGAACTGGCCAATGCAGAGCGCAACCTCGCCCGCACCAGAATCAAGCTCCCCTATCGCGGACGTGTCGCCCTGCGCAATGTGGGCGTCGGCCAGTATGTGACTGCAAGCACGACTCTGGGTCGGGTATTTGCCACCGACCGCGTGGAAGTGCGCCTGCCCCTGACCGATACCCAGCTGCAAGAACTGAGCCTGCCCATGGGCTTCGTCGCCGGCAAGAAAAACCCGGGCCCCCAGGTCACCCTGTCCGCCCAGGTTGGCTCCAGGCAGCACCAGTGGCAGGGACGTATCGTGCGTACCCAGGCCGCGATTGATCAGCAAACCCGCCAGATTTACGCGGTGGCAGAAGTCAGTGACCCCTATGGCAAGGGCGCCAGCGACGGTGTACCACTGGCAGTGGGCCTGTTTGTTACCGCCGAGGCCGAGGGCGTGCAGGAGCGCCAGGCCGTAGTGATGCCGCGGGAAGCGTTGCGCAATGCCGACAAGGTATACGTGGTCAATAAAGACAACCGCCTGGATATCCGCACCGTGGATGTACTGTCTACCTCCGAAAACCGGGTCGTGGTGGCCGCCGGCGTCACCGACGGTGAACGGGTAGTGACCTCCGCCGTCGCCAATGCGGTGGACGGCATGGAAGTCCAGCCCATTACCCACCTGGCCCGCAACTAACGGAGTGCGCACATGAACAGCTTGATCGCCTGGTGGGCGCGCAACAGCGTCGCCGCCAATCTCGCCATGATCGGCATTTTCGTTGCCGGCATTATCGGCTTCGGCAGCATGGAGCGGGAAATGGACCCGCAGGTACGCTTTCCCGGCCTGGAGATCCGCGTTTCCTGGCCCGGTGCTGCACCGCAGGAAGTGGAAGAACAGATTGTCGCCCGCATCGAGGAAGCGGTCAGCGACATGGACAATATCGATTGGGTGCGCTCCAGCTCCTCCGAGGGCTCCGGTGAGGTGTATATCCTGGCCGAGTCCAACGTGGATTTCGCGCGTTTTATGAATGATGTGAAGATCCGCGTGGACGGCATTTCGTCATTCCCGCGCGATATCGAGCCACCGCAGGTACACCAGTGGGTCAACCGCCAGGAATTTATCCGCGTGGCGGTGCACGGAGACCTGAGCGAGCGGGAACTGAAGCGACTGGCGGAACAGCTGCGGCGCGAGGCCGCTACCCTGCCGGCCGTTTCCGTGGTGGAGCTGTTCGGTACCCGCATGGAAGAAGTCTCCATCGAAGTGAGCGAACAGGCTCTGCGCCGCTACGGCATCACCTTCCAGGACGTGGCCGATGCCATCCGCGCGAGCTCCATCAACCAGTCCGCCGGTACCGTGCGTACCCAGGCTGGCGCCTACCAGCTCAAGGTGCGCAACCAGGCCGATAGCGAACAGGAATTCGCCGATATCATCGTGCGCCAGACCGCCGACGGCGGCACCATTCGCGTCGGCGACGTGGCCAACGTGGTGGACGGGTTTGAAGACAATGAAATCCTCGCAACCCTGAACGGTGAATCCGCCGTGCTGCTGCAGGTGATGAGCACCGAGACCATGGATATCGTCACCGCCTCGGATTCGATCCGCAAATGGATTGCTGAGCGCAGCGAAACCCTGCCCGCCGGCGCCAAACTCACCCTGTGGACCGACAACGCCGTGGACTTCAAGGGGCGCATGGAAACCATCGGTTCCTCCGCGTTCCAGGGCCTGATCCTGGTACTGCTGGTACTGGTATTCAGCCTGCGCCCGAAAGTAGCGTTCTGGGTCGCTGGAGGTATCGCCACCGCCTATGCCGGCGCCTTTGTACTGCTGCCGACCGTGGGGGTTTCCCTCAATATGCTCTCCACTTTTGCCTTCCTGCTGGTACTCGGTATCGTGGTGGATGATGCCATTGTGGTGGGGGAAAGCATCCATACGGAATCCCACAACCCCGAGCACGGCAACGACGAAAAAGGTCGCCTGAATGCCGCGGTGCTCGGCACCCAGCTGGTGGCAAAGCCCGTAATCTTTGCGGTGGTCACTACCATCTTCGCCTTCCTGCCGTGGATTTTTATCAGTGGTTCCACCAGTGAGTTCACCCGCCATATCACCTGGGTGGTGATCCTCGCGCTGCTCTTTTCCCTGATCGAATCCCTGTTCATTCTGCCGGCCCACCTGCGCAACCTGAAGCCGCGCACCGAACTCGGCCGCTTCGGGCGCATTCAGAAAAGCATCGCCGACCGCATTATCTACTTCGCCCAGAATCACTATCGCCGCATCGGCCAGTGGGCGGTCAACCGCCGCTACCTGACCCTGAGCATTTTTATTGCGGTGACGATGATCGGCTTCGGCATGTTTGGCAGCGGCTGGGTCAAGAAAAGCTTTATGCCGGAAATCGAATCCGATGAAGTCACCGTCAACGTGGTGATGCCGGAAGGTGCCCCCTACAGCCGGGCCCTGGAAGTGCTGGCACAGCTGCAGGATGCAGAGCAGCGCCTGGTAGACGAAGTCAACGAGCGCACCGACGGCAAGGGCGTCCTGATAGAAAACTGGTATACCCGCTCCCGCCGCGACAGCGTGATGGCGATCGTCAAACTGGCGCCACCGGAAGTGCGCGATATGTCCGCCAAGGAAGCCGCCCTGCGCCTGCGGCAACTGCTCGGGGACATTCCCGACGCGAAGGAAGTCTCGGTGCAGTACTCGTTCAACAATGGCGGCCCGGGCTTTGAACTATCCATCCGCCACCCGGACCTGGACGTCCTGCGCGCGGCCACGGCCGAACTGGAAAAGCAGCTGCGCAGTTACCAAAGCCTGTATGACGTGCGCAACAATCTCGAAGGCGCCTCCGAGGAGATTCGCATCGATTTGAAACCCGGTGCAGCCAAGCTCGGGCTGACCCTCGCAGACGTCAACCGCCAGGTGCGCCAGGCCTACTTCGGCGAGGAAGTGCAGCGCCTGCCCCGCGCCGGCCAGGACGTAAAAGTCATGGTGCGCTACCCACTGCAATCTCGCCGCTCCATCGAGAGCCTGAAGGACTTCCGCGTGCGCACCGCCGACGGCCGCGAAGTGCCGCTGCTGGCCGTTGCCGACCTGCACTACGCCCCGGGCATCAAGCGCATTCAGCGCTGGAACGGCAACCGCGCTGCACGGGTGATGGCAGACCTGAAGGACGACGTGCGCGGCGAGATCATGAAGGACCTCAACGAAAACTTCTTCCCCGAGTGGGAGAAGCGCTACCCGGGTATCGTGCGCGGTGCGGTCGGCCAGGCCGAGGGTGAAAAGCGTTTTATCCAGGAAGTACTGGGTCTGTACACCATCGCCTTCTTTGGCATGTACAGCCTGCTGGCGGTGGCCTTCCGCAGCTACTCTCAGCCGGTCCTGATCCTGATCGCAATTCCGTTTGCGTTTGTCGGCGCCATCTTTGGCCACGCCGTCATGGGCATGACCATGGCGATCTTCAGTTACTTCGGTATCGCCGCCGCCGCAGGGGTGGTGGTGAATGACAACCTGGTGTTGATGGACCAGTGCAACCGGCTGCGCGACAAGGGCATGGAACCAATGAAAGCCATCGTCGAAGCCGGCGTTTCCCGTTTCCGCCCGATCCTGCTGACCACCGTGACCACCATTGTCGGCCTGATGCCAATGATGATGGAACGCAGTATCCAGGCCGCCTTCCTGCAGCCCATTGTGGTGGCGCTGGCGTTCGGGGTGTTTGTGGCGTTCTTCGTAACCCTGTTGCTGGTGCCGGCCCTGTACGCGATCGGGGTTGATATCAACGCGCTGGCCGGACGGGTGAAGGGCATGCTGCTGGGTCGGCTGTTTGGCAAGAATTCCGGTGGGGCTATTGCTGCGGAGTAAGCCTCACACGAGCAGATCAGCGGTACGAAAGCCCCGGCAAGATAACTTGCCGGGGCTTTTTATTACTTGCAACTATTCAAAGTCGTGGCTTTTGCGCGCTTGTTGACCTTAATCAGGCTCTACTGGTGACAGGTATTGCTCATCGCTCACCTTTTCCATCCAGTCGACGGCCGATCCGCTTTGCACTTCCTGAATCGCTATATGACTCATACCGGTAGTGTTCGTCGCACCGTGCCAGTGTTTCTTCCCGCAATTGCAAAATACCACGTCCCCAGCCCGGATCTCCTTTTTGGGGCCGCCCCAGCATTGGGTCCATCCAGATCCAGCAGTAACAATCAGGTGCTGCCCAAGCGGATGTGTGTGCCAGGCGGTTCTGGCTCCAGGCTCAAAGGTGACCTGGGCAGCTGAAGTGCGAGCCGGCTCTGCCGGATTAAACAACGGGTCGATACGAACACGACCGGTAAACCAGTCAACTGGACCTTCCACCGATGGCCGCGAACCCACACGATAAATCTGCATATCCATTAGTGATCCTCCTCACCTATCCATTCCCAAAACAATTTCCAAACAACCCTGAAGCGCGCCTCGTGAATCCCAGTCTATTGCGCAAACCACAGACACATACAAGCCAATATTTGAGCCTTCAAACCCGCCCGACTGAGATCAGGCGGCGCTGTCACCAGACTGTTCCAGCAGCGCGGCGATATCCCGCTTGGGGGATGCGCCAAACATACGTGTATATTCACGGGAGAACTGTGACGGACTTTCGTAGCCGACCTCATACGCGGCTTTGGCCGCATCGAAAGCTTCACCCAGCATCAGTCGTCGTGCCTCGGTCAACCGAAGCCACTTCTGGTACTGCAGCGGGCTCATTGCCGTCAGCTCGCGAAAGTGGTGATGAAAGGTAGACAGGCTCATCTGCGAGAGCTCTGCCAACTCCTTCACATGCAGCGGCTCGTCATAGTGCGCCTTCAACCATTCAATGGCGCGAACAACGCGGTGGCTCTGGCTTCCTACAGATACGATCTGTCGCAAGCGCATGCCCTGCTCACTCATCAATACTCGCCAGCAGATTTCACGCATGACCAGTGGCGCGAGTACAGGGATTGATTCAGGCTCATCCAACATCGCCACCAGTCGCCGGAATGCTCCGAGCAACACGGGCGTGGTTTGCCCCAGGACCATGCCTCGTCCCATGCCTCGCCCCTGGGCTTGATCCCGTGTGGCGCTAGCGCTAACCGGGGCCTGCAGCATCAACTCACCCACCGTGCGCAAATCGAGTTTCAGGGCGAGCCCCAGGTAAGGATTCTCACTACTGGCGTCCAATACCTGCATTACTGCCGGCAAATCCAGTGATGTAATCAGGAAATGATGCTGGTCATAGCGAAAGCTTTCCTCCCCGAGGACCATACACTTGGCACCCTGGGCGACCAGCGCAATACTGGGCTCCACCATGCAGGCAGAGCAATCGGTTGGGGCTACCTGTCGATAAAAGTTCAGGCCCTCGACGGCGGTCTCGACCACCTGCTCACCTTCGGTCCAACGAGCAATATCACCGGCCAGTTGCGCACTCAGCTCCTCGACTGAACCCTTCTTTTCCATGATTTCCTCTCTCGGTTGCCGTGCGAGACACAGTGGCTCGCCCAACTGGCAGTCTAACGATTCCGACCACCCGCTACCAACCCATTCTCCAGATCGCCAGATTATCAGGCAATAATCCGACACTTTTGGCCTATCTTGCGTGCCTCCTAAAAAGAAAGAATACAGGGAGCCACGCGGTTGCCGAAATACGCCAGAACACAGCAAATGGAATATATTTCCCGAAGTCACGCTTCTGACGCCAAAATAGCACCGATAACCGGCTCCGGGGAGGTTTTACGACACCCGACCGCGATGCCGGACAAATAGGCAATATTCTCAGCCGAATTGACCGTTACCCAACGAGCATCCCCGCCGATAATGATCCCATCGACAAGGAGGTTTCTGGCCAAACGGAAGCGGGGTCGCGCGAAGCTAACCTGGAGGCCTGATGCCACGACCACGAAAAGGCTCATTTTCTTACTAGCGACCCTGTTAATTTCAACTTCAACGATAGGTGCAGATATGTCCAACGGAGCAAACAACTTTTACAAGAGCGACAAGGTAACCGTGCAAAAAGTTACCTTTCACAATCAACATCAAATGAAGGTGATCGGCAACCTTTTTATTCCCAATGACCTGGATAAAGCAGTGAAAAAACCGGCGATCATCGTCGGTCACCCGATGGGCGCGGTAAAGGAACAGAGCGCAAATCTGTACGCCACCAAAATGGCGGAACAGGGGTTTATCACCCTGTCATTCGACCTGTCGTTCTGGGGTGAGAGCGAGGGGCAACCGCGCAACTCTGTGGCGCCGGATATTTATGCCGACGACTTCAGTGCTGCGGTCGATTTCCTGAGCACCCAGCCCTTGGTTGATCGCAACAATATCGGCGTTATCGGCATTTGTGGCAGCGGCGGCTTTGCCATCAGCGCAGCGAAAATCGACCCGCGCCTGAAGGCCATCGCCACCGTCAGCATGTACGACATGGGCGGGTTTACTCGCAATCTGTACGGACAGGTTCTGACGCTCGATCAGAGAAAAGCGATGGCCGCCGAATCCGCTGAACAGCGTTCTGCCGAGTTCGCCGGTGGTGAAATCCAGTACACCGGTGGCTCACCGCACGAAGTGGACGACAATTCCCACCCCATCGCACGCGAGTTCTATGACTTCTACCGCACCGAGCGCGGCGAGTTCACCCCTGCCAGTTCCTCTCCACAGCTGACAACACACCCGACACTGGCAAGTAACAGCAAGTTCATGAACTTTTACCCGTTCAATGACATCGAGGTGATCTCGCCGCGTCCGATGCTGTTCATCATGGGTGAAAACGCACACTCCCGTGAGTGGAGCGAGGAAGCCTACGAACTCGCAGCGGAACCCAAGGAGCTGTTCGTTGTTCCAGGAGCCGGCCACGTAGATCTGTACGATCGCGTCAACCTGATTCCGTTCGACAAACTGACCACGTTCTTTGGCGACAACCTCAAATAAGTCGACCACTTCTTGTCCCGCCGACATGCCTTAAACGGGGGATGTCGACGGACAAGAACAGCGCGACCGGTTACTGGCCTGCGAAACGGAGTACACCGACATGAAACATACTGCCGACAGGGTTTCGTTTGTTGGCGCAGGCCTGTCTCTGGTGGTCGCGTACGCGGTCTCCGCTCGGCGCGCAACGGTCCGGCATGTTGATATTTGCGGTTGCCGTTTTCGGTTTGCTGTTGTCGCTGAAATCGGGCCTGTTGCTGCCACTTCTCGCCGCTGCCGCCATTGCTGGTATGGCACAAGGGGCCGCATTGAGTGGCAGCATCCGGTCGCTTGTTGACGGTATTGCGCTGGAAGAAAGGGCCAGCACCCTTTCGGTTATCTACGCCACCTCCTACACTGGCGCCGCTGTTCCGACCCTGGTCGCGGGTCAACTGTCCGGGAGGTTTAGCCTGGTAGAGGTAGCTACAGGCTATCTCTTCCTCGCCATTTTCGGTTGCGTCGTGGTGCTGCTCTCGAGCCTGCGGAGTCAGAGATCCGACCGTCAATCCCCAGGAGTACAACATGCAAATCATTATTGAAATCGAAGGCACCACCGTACCCGCAACCCTCGATGATAACGAGACTGCCCGGGACTTCGTCTCCCTTCTTCCTCTGTCACTCACACTGGAAGACTATGCATCCACCGAAAAAATAAGTGATCTCCCCAAGAAGCTATCCATCAAAGGCGCGCCTTCCGGGACCTCTGCTAATGCCGGTGACCTGACGTATTACGCGCCCTGGGGAAACCTGGCTATTTTTTATAAGGGTTTTGGTCATGCCGCAGGGTTGGTGAAGTTTGGCGCTCTGGATTCGGACTTGGATGTCATGCGCAAGAAGGGACCGATCCAGGCCATCATTCGTCGTGAGGGTAATTTGCAATGATGGTTGCCGACTCGATCACCGAACGTCCGGCCCAGTCGGTACGGAAGCCACCCGGTTCCACGATAGTGACCTTGATTCCCAGCGGCTTGACCTCTTTCGCCAGGACCTCGGAGATCGCTTCCACCGCAAATTTGGTTGTATTGATAGCCCCTCTAATAATTGAATTAGGTCAATACCGGGTTGCTGCGTCAGTAACTACGACGTTTGAAAGTTTCCGCTGTTGGCACACTGGCGATGACTTACACGGCAGCAATCAGTCTTACTGATCCCGCCACTAATTACGTGGCCATGATGAGTTTCAAACCGGCAACTTTGGCAGTGGGGTGTAGACTAAGCTGTGGCGCAATGAGAACAGCAGAACACTCCTGCCGCCCCTTTGCCCGATCCTCCGTCCCAGCAGCAAAAGACGAATACTTAGCCGGCAGCTGCCCAGCATTGTCCCTCGCCCGAAAGCAGAGCTTGGATGACCAATTAAAGCACCGGATTTTCGATATTTTTGCCCCCAGAGGAGCAATCTATCCTGACTAAAACAGGACGCAGTACTCGTACTCGATGGCCAAGAACAGCGACTAAATTCCGGCAATATAGAGAAACAGGCAATAGGTCGGCAGGAATGTTCTACCCGCATCCGCACATTAGGAATTAACGTAATTTCAAACAGGTACATCCATCGCGCCACAGGAGGATGGAGAGTCTGTTTCGAGCGGATTAACGATCACCAAGGAGTGTTACGCATGCAAACCAGACCATCGTTTATCAGAGCTTTGTTGTTGGTTGCGCTGACGGCGTGCCAGGCGAGTGGTTCGCTTGCCGCGGAATCCACAGGTTCAGGCCAGACCCTATACGCCGGAGGATCGCAGAAGTCGTTCACGGGACCCAGGACTTATTTCACCGGTGATGTAAAGGTTGACATGCTGTTTCCCGCAAATGACACCGCCCATTACTCCGGCGCTTACGTCACCTTTCAACCCGGCGCGAGAACCGCGTGGCACAGCCATCCCGCTGGCCAGCATATGGTCGTCACTTCCGGCACAGGACTCACCGGAACCCGCGATGGAAAAATCATCGAAATCAAGGCAGGAGACTCGATCTGGTGCCCACCGAATATCGATCATTGGCACGGTGCCATTCCCGGCACGGCAATGACTCACCTTGTCATCACTGGCAGCAAAAATGGTGGAAACGTTGTCTGGAAGAAAAAAGTCACCGATGCGGAATATCGCGGCAACAATCCGGGGAAGGTGCACATAAAAAATGGCAAAAGCGTCGGTTCACTGACGGTAAATGAGCGGGAAATCGCTACTGTGTCTTCTCTTGCGAGCATGGATGGGCTGGATTCACAGCTGAAATCCCACATTGCCATTAATGTTGGACTGACTGAACAACAACTTTCCGCACTGGCAGGGACCTTGACTGACACGGTCGGCCGTCAGAAAGGATCAAGAACCGAGCAGGCTATTAAAGCCGTACTCACAGCAAAAGACTGAGTCCCATATATCTGTTAAGCAGGAAAATTAGAATGACCGTTAAAAAAGACCTGAACCGACGCCAGTTCATGCACCACACGGCAATCCTCGGCGGTGCAGCTATACTGGCCAACCCCTCAGGCGTGCTTGCAGCCCAAAACCCGGGAAACAATATCAAGTCGAAAGGCTATGCAGCCATTGATACCTCCGGCAAGCTGGTTCCCTGGGAATTCGAGCGTCGCCCGGTAGGAGACAACGATGTACTGATTGATATCAAATACGCCAGCATCTGTCATTCCGATATCCACCAGATGAAGGGACACTGGGGAAAGCAAAAATACCCCCAGGTACCCGGCCACGAGATTGTCGGTGTGGTGGCAGCTGTTGGAAAAAATGTGAGCAAGTTCAAAGTGGGTGACCGCGCCGGCGTTGGCTGCATGGTCGACAGCTGTATGGACTGCACAGACATGAAGGAGAATGAAGAGCAGTACCACAGTGAAACCCTGTTCACCTACGGCTATCCCGACAAGCGCTCGCCCACCGGCATAACCCAGGGTGGCTATTCAACAAATATTGTGGTGAACGACCATTTCGCCGTACATATCCCGGAAAATATCAGTTTCCAGGAAGCGGCCCCACTATTGTGTGCCGGTATCACCACCTACACCCCGATCCTGAAAGCCGACCTCAAAAAAGGGGATAAGGTTGGTGTTGCGGGTATCGGCGGCCTGGGGCATATGGCAGTCAAGTTGGCGGTATCCAAAGGTGCTGAGGTCTACGCCTTCACCACCTCCCCGGATAAGGTCGACGACATCAAATCTTTCGGTGCCAAAGAAGTCATCGTGGTGGACGACACGAAAAAACTCGCTCCCTACCGGGGACATCTGGACTACATGATCTCCACGATTCCTTACCAGTATGATGTGGCCCCTTACGCCTCGGCCGTCAAACCGAATGGATACTTCACGTACGTGGGCATGCCCAACAAATTTGAAATCAGCCTGAACAATCTCGCCCTCGCGGCCTCCCGGGTCAACTTTAACGCCTCGCTGATCGGCGGCATGAAAGATACTCAGGATGTTGTCAACTACTGCGCGGACAACAAGATCCTGCCAAAGATCGAATTGATCAAGGCCGAACAGATTAACGACTCTTGGGAAAACGTGGTGAACAAGAAAGCCCGTTACCGCTATGTGATCGACGCCGCAACATTCTAAAGCAATGTCGTACATGCGCCGGAAGCAAGGCAGTTTCCGGCGCTCCCTCCCGAACCAGTCCCCCGCCACACATCGCCTTGCCGCCCCCGCAAACGTAATATAGTATTACTTTTGTCAAGGCCGAATTCGGCAACAGCATCATAAAAAATTACCGCTCCACCAAATATACATCCTATAGAACCAGACAATTCCGCAATAAAATTTTTATCCGTTAGGCCCACTCGTGGCCAAGGCGCCGAAACCCAGCCACGCTGAATTCTGTAACAGAGAGAAACCTATGATAAGAAAATTAATAACTTTGCTAGCGATGACCATAATGGCAATTCCCGCCATGGCAACAGACAAGCTGATAGTCAATACCGGCAGCCGTGAGTCCATTTCTCTCAACGGCACCTGGAACTACATCATCGACCCCTACGAGACCGGCTTCTATACCTACCGCTTTACCGAGCGCAGCGAGGGCGACCCGGAAGCATACTGGAACAACCCGGTAACCAGGCACCGGTCCGAGCGACGGGAACACGGATACCAGGGCGCCAAAACCCTGGAAGTGCCGGGAGACTGGAACTCGCAGAGCGATACCCTCACCTACTACGAAGGCACAATCTGGTACCAGCGGAACTTTGACCTCCGCGAGCTCAAGAAAAAGGAACGCGCGTTTATCTATTTCGGCGCGGTCAACTATGAGGCCCACGTCTACCTGAATGGCAAGAAGCTCGGGATGCACAAGGGCGGCTTTACCCCGTTCAATTTCGAGATCTCTCGGGAAATCCTCAAGGATAAGGACAACTTCCTCGTGGTGAAGGTAGATAACAAGCGCCACTCGGACGAGATCCCCACGGTCAACACGGACTGGTGGAATTACGGCGGTATCACCCGCGATGTAAAGCTGCTGATCACCCCGGATAACTTTATTCAGCAATATGCGGTAGAGCTGGATCCCGCCCAGGATATCCAAACGGCGAAAGATGATGGCCGCTTCCTCGTTTCCGGTAACGTCGAGCTGAACCACGAAGCGGGTAGCGGTGATGTAACGCTGACAATCCCGGAGTTGAATTTTGAGCAGCGCTATCCAGTCAGTGGCAGCAAACTGGAATTCGAGGTCGAGCTGGAAAACCTCAGCCTCTGGTCTCCGGAAAACCCGAAGCTGTATCGCGTCAGCCTCACCTACAACGGTGAAACGCTGACCGACGAAATCGGCTTTCGCAAGATCGAAACTGCCGGCAAAAAGATCCTGTTGAACGGCGAGCAGATTTTCCTGCGCGGAACCACCTTGCATGAGGAGGTGCCACAGGATGTCCGACGCGCCCACAGTGAAGAAGATGCCGAGCAGTTGCTCGGCTGGGCGAAAGAGCTGAACGCCAATATGTTGCGTCTCGCCCACTACCCGCACAATGAAGAAATGACCCGACTGGCAGACAAAATGGGCCTGCTGGTATGGTCAGAGATCCCGGTGTACTGGACCATCGACTTCGGCAACGACGAGGTGCTGGAAAAGGCCAAGGTACAACTGGAAGAGATGATCGACCGCGACCGCAATCGCGCGTCCATTATTATCTGGTCCGTGGGCAACGAGACACCGGTCAGCCCGGTGCGCACCACATTCATGAAATCCCTGATCGAAAAGGCCAAGTCCCTCGACGACAGTCGCCTGGTGTCCGCCGCGCTGGAAGTGCATTACAACCCGGAAACCAACCATATCAACGACCCGCTGGGTGCCTATACCGATATCGTGTCGGTCAACGAGTACCTGGGCTGGTACGGCGGCACCCCGGACATGTGCCGCACCGCGCAATGGGAAGTGGACTACGACAAACCGCTGATCATCAGTGAAACCGGTGCCGGAGCCAAGGGAGGTTTCCACGCCGACCGCGAAACCCGCTGGAGCGAGGAGTATCAGGAATGGTATTACCAGGAGCAGATCGCCATGTTTGATCGCATGCCGGACAGCTTCAGCGGCGTCGCCCCCTGGATTCTCGTGGACTTCCGCTCCCCGAAAAGGAACCACCCTGAATACCAGGAAGGCTGGAATCGCAAGGGGATAATCGATGAACAGGGCAACAAGAAGAAAGCGTTTGAAGTGTTAAAGCAATACTATCGCACAATGGAAAATGGCGCGAAAAAATAGCGCCGCGCAGATCGGCGGAGGATAGTTTTTTAACCCTATCCTCCGCCATTTTGGAAGTGCCACTATCTACCAGCCCCAAGACTTAATTTAGCTATTTTTGCGACACGCATATCCCACTGGATCGCAGCAGCGAAACTTACCCGAAAATTCCAACCAAAAATGGAATCAACGTCTAGAATTACTGCGGTAAATGATCCTCAGCGTTGATAGCCACAATAAACGCGCCATTCTTTAGCCTTCCTCCGGTGACATCGATTCAATCGCGACCGTTTCGTGATCGGCCTATCGACCAGAAAAATGGAATTCAAGGAATCTGCAAACACCCATGCGTGAAGCCATAAGTACAAGATCCGAATATATTGACGGCAATGGATTTACTGCCGAGGTAATTCGCACCACCGGAATAAAATCCGCCCATGTCCGGGTGCGGGAAGGCGCCGTATCTGTGGTGGCGCCGCTTGAGCTGCCGCAGGAGCGCATTACCCAACTGCTCGCCAGCAAGCGTCACTGGATCAAGGAAAATATTCACCAGTATCGCGCACCCCAACCGGTAAAAACCTGGCAGTACACATGTGGAGAAACATTTCCGTATCTCGGGCGCAGCTACCGCCTGATGGTCCAGCCTGGCCCGCTGGAGCAGGTAAAGCTGATCAAGGGCAAACTCGTGGTTACCCTGCCCTGCGGCACCGAACAACCACAGTTGGTGCGCAATGCGCTTGTGCGCTGGTACAAGTGTCAGGCCCAGGCAAAACTCCGGGAGAAGGCCGCACGCCTCGCTAAAAAAATAGGGGTAAAACCCGCAACCGTCGGCGTAAAGATGTTCAAGAGCCGCTGGGGAAACTGTTGTTCCGGCGGGCATATTGATTTCAACTGGCGCATCGTCATGGCGCCCAATCCGGTGGTGGATTACGTGGTGCTACATGAACTGTGCCACCTGATTTACCAGGACCATTCAGCGCTTTTCTGGCGGGAAGTAAAACGGCATATGCCGGATTTTGAGGAGCGTAGAGAGTGGCTGCAGCAGAACGCGAATCAACTCTCACTCTAGACACGCCCCCGGCCCGGTAACGGTGACAACGGTACTGAAAAGCGCAAAAATATACTCCGCAACACAATCCAAAGAGCAAAACAATGCGACACGCGAATCAAGTCGCGGTGGTGACCGGAGGATCGCAGGGAATTGGCTGGGCGATTGCTGAAAAGCTGGAAAGCGAAGGCGCCCAGGTAATTATCGGTGCCAGAAACCCACCAGCCGCCCTCTCTTCAGAGAGGATGGCTTACCAGCCCCTCGATGTTTCCGAAGAGGCATCGATCTCCGATTTTTTTAGCTTCATTGCAAGGACCTACGGCAGTCTCGACCTCCTGGTAAATGGGGCAGGAATAATGTTCCAGAAGCATTTTCTGGATACCACTGTGGAAGATTGGGATCGCATGATGTCGGTCAACCTGCGTGGTGTTTTCATCTGTAGCAAATATGCGGTACAGATCATGATGAAAAGCGGTGCCGGCACGATTATCAATTTAGGTTCCGTCGAAGGTATCGCCAACAATCCAGATCACGCCCCTTACGCGGCCTCCAAGGCCGGCATTCACGGGCTGACACGCGCCACCGCGGTTGACATGGGACAGTATGGAATCCGCTGTAACTCGGTGTGCCCGGGGTGGATCGAAACACCGTTGAACCAGGGATACTTTGCAGAATCGACCGACAAGGAGCGAGTCGGGAAGCTGATGCGTGCGCTACACCCACTACAGAGACTGGGTACACCAGCAGACGTTGCCAACCTGGTAAGCTGGCTCGCTTCCGATGAAGCTAGCTGGGTAACCGGACAGGAATTCATTGTCGACGGCGGCCGTATGGCCAGGCTCTCCGGTGTCGACCCTGAGCAGTTAAATTGACTTGGCGCCGCAGTTGATCGAACCGCGAGGGTTCTCACCCGCCCGCAACGCGGTTAAACAAAAAAGCCCGGCATTTGCACAAATCGGGGTCGGGGTGACTATACGGGAGGGATGGACTCAAAACACGCTAAGGCGTGTTTTGCCCCTGCGGGCTCGGCTGCGCCTCGGTCTCAACTCGCTGGCGCGAGTTGATCGAACCCGCGAGGGTTCTTTCCCGCCCGCAACGCGGTTAAACAAAAAAGCCCGGCATTTGCCGGGCTTTTTTGTTTAATGGCGGTGAGGGAGGGAGCCTACGCCAACCCCCCTACAAGGCGCATGAATACGTCATTACTGGCCCTCGAGGCATGTGCGGGGTAACATTTGGGGTAACAATCTGTAGAGTTACCCTACCCCATGTCCAAGCCCAAGCCTGACACCAAGCACCTGCAACAGAAGCCCAGCGGGCTCTGGCAGTTCATCTGGAGAGTGCCCAGTGACTGCCGCGACGCCTTCGACGGCAAGCAGTACGTCAAGCGTAGCCTGGAGACCCACAGCCTACGCGAGGCCAAGGCTCGTCGGGCACTAATGCTGGCTGAGTGCATGCGGGTGGTACAGGAGGCTCGCTCCGCTGGGGCTGGCGACGAAAAGGCCATGTTCAAGGCTCATGTCCGTGATTTGAAGAACGCCACTCAAGCAGAGCTGAATAGCGCATGGGATGCGTATGAACACATCAAGGGCGAAACACCTGATGAGCGGGCGTGGAGGGCAGCAATGCAAGCCGTTTATCTCGGTCACAACCCCGAGCTGGCCAAATGCAGTCTCAGGGATGCTCTCCGCCTGTACTTGGAGGAAAAGGAAAGCAAGCTCAAGCGGAATACCATCACCACCGTCACCAAGGCAGTAGACACCTTCCTCGACCACATGCATAAGGCGGACATATCCCTTGAATCAATTACGCGCCCCGATGTCCGAAAGTTCATCAAAGGCAGTCCTCTTGCAGGAAAGACGATAGGCACCCGCCTGACCTTCCTGTCTGGTGTCTTCCAGGCCGCTCAAGACCACGGTGAGATCGATGCTGGCGCACCAAACCCCTTCGCCCGGCATAAAGTGGGAACCGGCACTGCACAATCATTCCAGCCGTTCACAAAGGATGAGTTACGTAAGATCTTCGACGCGACCGCGCAGTACCGGGAGTCACCCAAGGACTATCACAAGTTCTTGTTGCCTCGCCTAGCGTATGCCACTGGATGCCGACTGGAAGAGCTGGCCTCTTTGCAGCGGGCACAGATCAGGGAAGAAGGCGATACGCTCTATATCGCCATCGCTGCGGGTGTGGACAGCTATAGGGGTAAGACCCTGAACGCCGGCCGGCGGATACCGATACATAGCACGCTGGCCGATGAAGTGAAGCACTGGAGAGACAGCGATACCCACACCCTAATCTTCCCCGCACTGGAGAGTAAAAGAGCGGACGGCAAATTGGGCGACAAGTTCGGCAAGTGGTTCGGCCGACTCAAGAAGGAACTGGGCATTCCAGGCGGTCGTCACAAGGGCTTCCACAGCTTTCGTGTTCACATGGCCACTAACCTAGAGAAAGCGGACGTCCCTGAAAACCGCGCAGTCTGGATTATGGGGCACACGCGTAACCTATCGCTGTCGTACGGCCTGTACTCTCAGGGGCCTAGCCTAGAACAACTGAGCGTAGATGTGGAAGCAGCAGTTGGACAGGGCATCAAGACGGAACTCGGGGGCAATTGGTAACCGGACTTCCCGGTAATCCACTGCAATGGAGTTTAGAACTCACGGCGTGGGACTTTTCGATTAGAAAGAAGGTTGTCTCGCTCCCACATGCTTGCAGATAGGGGGAAACAGTTTCCTCATTAGGCCCTCAACCGCGGAAAATCTCGGCACTTGCGTAACCCTAGCCCCCTTATAATACTCAAATGCTTTGTCAGAGTACTCTCTATTGAGAATCGAGATCAGCTCCTTGTCTTCGTCCGACAAAGGAGCGAGATCTTCCAGCCCATGATCTAATGCCAGCTTGAAGCACGCCTCAAGATCATGCCCTACCTCTCGAGATCGCAGCACTTGGTCTGTCATACCGTTATCTAGAAGAAATGCCTTCAAGAGCAGCTCAAGGGAGTGGCCTGCTAGATAATAGGCACCCGTGTGGGAAGCGAGAGGAGTCATTGGATGGCCAGGCCTACTCAGATGTTTTTCAACGCATAGAGCAGCTTCAAAAAATGCCACAGCCCGAGTCACAAAGCCAAGTTCCTGCATTTCGATAGGTTTTTCCATCATATGGATGAATCTTTTTGAATAACATAGCTAAATTGCACGTAATTCAGTCCTCATCTGCTGCATTAACTGGTTAGCCCTCCCCTTTGTTTTCAGGCCCAACTCGTTCAGCCTCGCTTGGTACGCCGCTATACGCTGATGATCTTGACTAATAACCAGCTCTGTAAAATTACGCATGAACTCATTGGCCTCATCCATGGAGGTTTGCATCAATTCCTCAAGCTCTGTGAACGTGCTAATCATCTCATCGGTGGCAGTTAGCTTGAGGCGGTTCGACTCCGCCTGAAGCTTCAAGAGGTCATCTAAACCCTCTTGCATTAGCGCTGAGATTTGAGCACTAAACCAACTAATTACTTCACGCTCCTTCTGCTTGTCCTCTGAATCAGCTGATTCGAGGTAGTCATCTAGATATTTATCAAAGATAGGCTGCATTCGAGCGGGCAAATCTACCTGATGCTTCTTTCCAAATGCATCCAGGTTGGCCACATAGGTCTCGTATTGATTTGCTTTAAGCTCAAATATTTTCTTTCTTCGTTCAGCCTCAAGACTCAAGTCATTTTTCAGACGCACCATAGAACGATCGTGACTTTGCTTGTTGAAGTAAACAAACACCCCCCAAAGTACGTTTACTAAGGCGAAAAACCACGCGAAGAACTCGGGGTGCTCCTGTATTACATCGTAAATTACTGACATACATACCCTCGAGATACAAGGTTCACGGTAAGCGTTGCTGAAGGCAACGTAGACCGACTCTACTGACTACCGCGAGCACGAACTCTTAATCCTTGTGACACTCATTGCGTAAGCTCAACTACAGCGGAAATTGCCATCACCAAGGTAAATATTGCAACAACGATATTTAGCCAAAATACTTTCATACCCAATCTATCGCTACTACTAGAACTCTCGCGAAGAGTGTCATTAACTTTGCTAGCAATCTCCATATGTAGCTTTGCCCTGAGCAGAGCTAGCCACTCTTTTTCACGCTCGGTTAGATCATACTCAACCCGCTCAGGGTCACTCGCAGGGTACTTGTTATTCTCCCGAATCAGTCCGTTATTTAACTTGGTATATACCTTCTCATACAAATTGAAGGCTATTTCAACCTCATCAATTTCATTAGTTTCTGCCACGACTTTTACCTACTTGAAATAACAGTGAATCGCTCCACAGCCTTAGCGGCTGCCTACAAAAAGCGAACCTTATCTGCTTAAGCACTTCAGCGAAAAAGTATATCAGGCGCCCCGCAGATTAATATCAAGCTATCGAGAGGCGGCGAATTCAAACCAAACTTACTCTGCGCTTTTGACCCAAGCGTCATAAAGATAACCGAGCACTCCTCTTACTGTGAACTGATAGTTCTGTTACAACATAATGGGATTGCCATGATTCGAGCACACAACAAAAGTACTTGGAGAACTTAAATTACTGGAGCTGACAAAATTTCATATAATTTCTGCTGCTCTCCCCGACTAGGAGTACGAGAAACAGAACGTAAATACTCTCTTATACTCTTTAAGTAATCACCAATATTTACCAGTTGATCCTTTCCATTATCTTCCCCAAGCCTACGAAAGGTAGCTATTACTGAATACCCCTTTCCAGACTCTGTATCTCCAATGACAGCCCTAACTATCTGCGGGAATGAGTCATCTAAAATCACTTTCAATTCATCATTCCCCTCTCCAAAATCGAAAAGAGCTTCCGATATAACCATTCGCCCTATCCAATCGAGACCCGCTGCCTGAAATTGATGCTGCCTAGCTGTTGCTTCTTCATTACAAACAACCACAACTTCAGTTAATAGCGTCATCCTTAGCTTTTGCACTGAATTGGCAATTGTAAACCTCAAATGAAACAAACCTTCGTTCTCCCACCAATCCTCGGACCAGTCAGTGAAATCACCCTCATCATCAAACCGACTTTGTGTAGAGTTGGACACCTTGGCAATAGCATCCATTATTGAATTTAGACCAGATTCAAAATTAGATCTCAAGTCAGCATACATTTTTTCACGAAGGAAAAGTGGGATTTCGCAATCTTCAAGAAGAACAGGTAGAACGACTACTCTCTTTTCGTCCAACTCTCTAATCAAGCCAGAATTAAGTTCTTTTTTACACCACTCGGACTGAACTGATGCCTTAGAAAGAATGACCAGCAAAGCATCAGACTCGGTAATCGCCTCTTGAACGCGCTGGATCAACGAATCACCAACATTGAGTTCCCACGTATCAACCCAAACTTGAGCATTTCGCTTAACCATATTAGCAGCCAAATTGTCAACCACTTCTTTATCTGAATGCGAGTAGCTTATAAATATTGTCATTACATATCCTTATACATTTTTGTTTACTTTGCTTGAGCCCCTAACCCGGCACTTCGACTTCAATCTATATACAAAATCCACGTGGCAATTGCTCTTTCTCATTTTGTTGGTTGAGCTGTACCAGTAGAAGTGTGTAAAAGATCGTTTTCAAGCCTGCTCTCCAACTCCCTGTGGTTCTTATTACCTGTGCTCCATCACATCAGCAAGCATTACTGCCACTATATCAGCGACCCATCACCGGGTAACAGCCTCAAGCGATAACGGCCAATTACAGATGACCCGACTACAGATAGGGCTGAACCTGGATAACTCCAGCAGATCACCCTGGATTATTTTTAAGCAAAGATTTGAGCGCACACATCGACCGACCGCCTTCCGATTCTCCCCCGTACCGGGTGCCTGTGCGCCTGCCTTAATGCCTACCTGATGCCCAGCCCTGTGCCATCGTGCCGACTATCACCTTGCGGTCAATCGGTGGCTGCCAGTCGTTTGCTACATTGAAGTAAACGTCAGCTGATGGACGGCCCCCCCCATTGGAGTAAGCGTGCTTCATTGTTAGAGGTTCTTTCAAATTGAGGAAAATTCAGCCTGTGGACTTTCTCCCAAATGCGATAAAAGTCCGTACCGATATAGGTACACCCGTACAAATATGCCAAAAAGGCGTGCCGGCTGTTGTACCTATAAGTCGATCGCAGTGCCTTACGGTTATTGCTTATGACCTTACGAACACAGATGCAGTGATGTTTCTCTATTATAAGTTGCCCCTGCGTACAGTGATGACGCTTGATTTGAGGTGCAACTTTCCTGCTCGCGAAATTTATACTGTCATTTGTGAGGCTTTTGAATGATGCGTGACAATCCATCCCAAGAGTCAACTATTGGAGGCCGTTCTCTTGGATCGCTAATTCCGACTTCAGAAAGAGTCCACTCTCCACGGCCGAATTGGCAGCAATAGCAGGCGGTTACGAAATTCTCTACCGTGTTTTTTCCACCTCTACCATGAGGGTGGACGTGGTCAAGAGAAGAGGCCATCGCATATAAAGAAGAGTGGCGTTGTTGGTTCAGGCTTGTCCACTTCGACTCTATTAAGAAAGCCTTGCAGATAACGCTGCGAGCCTCCTTGCTGATTACTCTTATATTGCAAAATCTACATCGCCAACCATCTCTTTGAAAGATGGCATTCTGCTCCTTCCGTGATGGCATTCGGGTGGGATCGCGCTCTTCTTTGGGAAGGCATTTGGGCCTGCGAGTATTCCTATGAACTTCTGAAGTCATTTTGCCAACTACTTTATTGGCGTGGACGCTGATTTCTGGGATGTTAGCCTGTTCAACAAGCTCTCTTGCGGCTACGAAGTCCCGCTTCAGAAATGCGTCCGCAGCGTCATCAAGTAACCTGGCTGCGGTCCCGAACTCTACTATGGGTGGGAGTAACGAATGTCTCACTTTGTATTCCTTGTGCTAAAGCCACCCTGAATTTATGGGCGATTCCTTTCGATATGTATGGCCGCAGTTGATGCCTGTCTACAATTGCAACTCGTTAGAGATACCATAAGGCGGCTCATGAACCAACTGGCAAGGTAGGTACCTCTGGCAAGGAATAGCAGGGTGTCAATAGGTTGCGGCACATACACGAGTCGTGCGAAGGATGTAGCGAGATGGCGTGATGTCTGGAGCGCTCAACCCTAAGTGAGACTGTTTTGTGAGTTGGGTGGGAAGGGAATCGAACCTCCGACCCCTTGGGCACTTTTCCCTTTATCAAAAAAACCTTATAAAACAATGGCTTGCAACGGTGTCCCCTGGCGTGGTTTTCGATTTCTGTAGCAGCTTGGTGCTGATTCTTGTAGCAATATAGCTCCTTCGGGACGAGATTAGAATCGTCGCTACACAACTTCACTCAACTCAATGCTGGGCTGCCGATAGAGCCGGATCGACCACCTGCTGTAACAAGTCTTCAGATCTCTGCATAGCTGCTTCATATACCTCTTCCTCTCCTTCGTAATAGAAGACGATGCCCTTGGCCTTCATCTTCGCGAGCCGTATGGCCTTCAAGCTTTCCTTACATACAGGTTTCAGGTCTGCTTTGGAGATCGAATAGCCATCGGTATTGAAGTGGCTGAAGTCGTTTCTGACTTTATTGAGGTAAGAGATCAGGTTCCTGTCGATGCCATCACTCTGAGGGAAGACCTTGTCGAAGAGGTTCATGAAATAGTCAAGTTGCGGAACTCTCTTCTGTTCAGAGGGGATAGCTTCGTCGCGCCACCGCTCCTTGTCCTTGATCTTTTTAGTGTCTTCTTTCCATGTGTCGTAAGGAGTTCCATCTCGAAGGCTTATGGTCATAAACCCCTGCAGTGCATTGTGGATCGCGATCAGTGTGAACTTCCAGTGCTTCTCATCCTCGGTTACCCGGGCCAAGCTGTCGCCGAACTGCTCCAGCGATATGACGGCATCTCGGGATCGACTTATATGAATATACATTGAGTCGATGTCGCTCATTCCTATTCCCCAGTCACTGAACCTTGAAGCGTGAATATTGAGTCACGCAGCTCACTTTTCAACCCTTTCCCGCGGCTTCAAGCCCAACATTCGAGAGCAACCACCATGAACCAACAAACAACACTAACGCCTGTGGCTCCGGCTTCAGGTTTCATCAAGTTCCCCTGCATCCTCTGCAAGGAGAGGCCCCAGACCAGACACTGCCGTGGGTTGTGTCGTAGCTGTAAAGAAACATGGGGCCGACTCGGTTACCCGACCAAGCGCTGTGGTGGCTGTCACCAGTGGAAGCCCAAGGGCCAGTTTGATGGAGTGGGGCACAAACGTGCAATATTCTGCGCTGCTTGTCAGAGTTAGATCAGTAAGAAACGATATCGGAAGGTCTCTCACATGTAACTGAAAGGATGGCCAAGTCATTGCTATAGTCCACGGCGTCATGCGCCGCCAATCTTCGGCTTATTTGCGAAAAGTTGCCTTCAGAGATCTCCTCACTGATATCAACCAGTGTCCCATCCATTTCCTTCCTAAAGTTCGTTGAGCTGATCTCTCTATTCACGAGGAGCTGAAGGATTTCGCCCCATGGGGTCGCAAAGATTACATGGCTTTTATCTTTGTAGCCTTGGCGTGCGATCACGTAAAAGAAGTCGCTATCCCTAGTCCAGTTCACAGTGAGTTCTTGATTGCTGCCAAAATCCGTGAATCCTGCTATCGATGTTGCAAATTTATTTGCACGTTGGTGAAAGAAAAGGTACTCGGCTACGGGCAGCAAAGTAATCGGGTAGGTCTCTACTTGATTGTTGAAGCGATCAGTTTTCCAGGTCGACCCAATCGGGCTTGGCTTATCCAGCCATTCCTCTATCTTTGTTACGTTCAACGACAAATGAAAGTGAGTTAGAGGGGGGGTAAGGTCTTTCTTGTTTCCGAATAATGGCATCAGAATCCCTGACTTTTCCTTATTCGATATGAAGGTAAGGGTATAGCCACCAAACAGCAATATCTTCTATCTGGATAATTTCACCGAAAAAATCTGAGCGCCCACACCTCGACCGACTCTTAGGCAGTTTCCCCCGGTGGGGTGCCGGTTCCCCAGTGAATCGCTCCCCCTGCCTTCTGCTGTCCCTGCGCCTCATCCCGAGGACTATCCCGATGACCATTGCTGGTCTCCTCTGTTCTGTTGTCAGTTGACAGAGATAAGAACAACAACAGAGGAGATCAGTGGTGTCTCCATGTCCTGATCGTTGTCTGTTCAATCATTGATCAACTACCAGTGATTCTATGTGTCTCTCAAAGTATACAATATGTGACTTAGTTGCTGCCTACGTGTTGACTGTGTCTCATCTATGTCTCAGAATGCACGTAACACAACAGCTAAGGATATAGGAGACACATCATGGCCAAGGACATCATTGGTTACGCCCGAGTAAGTTCAACCGGACAATCTCTCGATGTACAGATCGACAAACTCAAGGCCGCTGGTTGTGGTGACATCTTCCAAGAGAAGCGGTCAGGTCTCGACGGTAAACGACCAGAGCTGAAAGCCTGTCTGCGTCATCTGCGCAAAGGCGACACTCTGGTTATTAGCCGTATTGACCGGTTGGCTCGATCAACTGTCCACCTTCACCAGATAGCGGAAGACCTGAAGGCTCGTGGGATTGATCTCAAGGTTATCGATCAGCACATCGACACAAGCACGGCGCAAGGCAAGCTGATGTTCTCGATGCTCGCCGCAATCGCTGAGTTCGAGACTGAGTTGAGGAAAGAGCGACAGGCTGACGGTATCGCTAAGGCCAAGGCCAATGGTGTGAAGTTCGGTCGTAAGAATGAATACACAGATGAACTGATCGAAGAGATGCGCCAGAAGAGGGCTGAAGGTGTCTTGATCAAGGACATCATGTCTGAGTACGACATCAGCAAGGCTCATCTGTACCGGTTACTGAAGGCGTCATGAGGGCAAGCGCCCTCCTATGGAACTACTTCTTGCCGGTGCCTGAGGACTCCCTCGCCTATGGAAGAATCTATCTGACGGGGGTCGCTGCCCTATGGAACAAAAGCACTCGCTACCCTATGGAATAACAAGCTCTCCCTGCCCTATGGAATAATCTTCTTGCCGGTGCCTGAGGACTCCCATACCTATGGAACAAAAGCACTCGCATCCCTATGGAACAACTTTTCTCAGCGTTCCTGAAGCTAACCTGGAGCGATCCAGTAGCTGTCCAATCTGCCGTTGTGGTGGCCAGATAGGCACTCCCCCTCCTATGGAACAACTTCTTGCCTGAGCTGGCGGAGACCATCGCGCACCTATGGAACAACTTCTTGCCTGACTGCGTGAAGCACTCCCCCTCCTATGGAACAACTTCTTGCCGTTCCTTCAGGTTCCGACTGGTTCTCTCTTGTGTCATGTCTGTACAGAACACAACTATCACGGTTCCGACAGAGGGACTCCCATACCTATGGAAGAGTTTTCTCGATGCTGCCTGAGGCCATCCCGCACCTATGGAAGAGTTTTCTCGATGCTGCCTGAGGCCATCGCATACCTATGGAACAACTTTTCATTGTTTCCGCCTGTGCATCTCTGGCCCCCTGTAAGATAACCAGAGCATCCTGAAGCACGTAGATTCCCCAAGATTAACCTCAAGTCCTGACCAGAACCAAATAAGGTCAGGCTGTCGCTATGCCAGTACCAACGGCACAGGACAAGAAAAGCCCGGTTTATGATCGACAGCCGTTCACTATCACAGTGGATTGTGTCCGGGTCTGGAAGTATTTCACTTCAGACACTGCCTTGAATGGCAACGACAACGAAAGCCCATGACGCTCCTTGAGTAAGACGCATGGATTCCTTGAGTTGAGCGGTGGCTGATGTAAAAGCTCAGTAGGGAAGTAATGACCCCCGACAAGCCGAAGTATGACTGGGATATTCGCCGTCACCGTGGAACGTGACAAACCATCTACCCCTGAAATCAGGGCTTGTAGCCTGGGGCGAGCGGAATGACTCGAAGTCAAAAAGTCTTCTTAGAGTCTGACTAAGATCGTTGTCTATTGTGATTAATCATTAATGACAATTATCTAAGAGTCATCTCTAAGACATCTTAGAGACAGGGATGTCTGTAGTAATTACCACAAACAACTATGACCTGTCGTCTCTCTTGTTCCTTGGTCTTCCTCTCCATTGTCTCACTCTTCGACAATCTTTTAGATAGCGTCCTACGGTCTTTGTACCGGTCTTACCTTGCTCCGGTCTTCAGCGTCCATCTCCGCGCTGTATTGGTGGTCTCCATTGCCTCCGGTCTGGTCAGTAGGGCGCTACCTGAAGGATTGTTATCCCTTCGATGATGTTCGTTAGTTGCGACATTACTCCTTGCTCATGGGTCACCTCTCAAGGTGTCTCTTTGGCTGACTGCTGTAGTTCCTTTTCCGTGTCTACAGTGGTCGGTCTTTATTTTCCCAGAACGTCCCAGGACAACTCTTAACCCCCTTTGTTTTTACAGAAACACCCAACACACAATGAGGTATCTCAATGAATCGCCGTGGCGAAGAATACAAATGCATTAACCCTAACGTGGTTGCACGTCTTGTGGTTCACCTGAAACCAGAGACCGCCGCTATCCTGTCCCGTATCCAAGATCGAGAGCAGAAGCGTCGTGATCATAAGGTGGCCGCTGCCCGTGTAATCACTGACCTGATTCATGGTCGTATTAAACCTGAATAACAACACCTATCAGAGACCGTCTCAGCGTCTCTCTCGGCGCCTCTCCCGGCCTGACCTAACCAACCACACCAGATAGAGCAAGGGCTGCTCACAGCGCCTTACATGGCGTCCTACACAGTGCCGTATCTGGAGACCATCAATGACCAAACAACTGATGCTGACCGCTACCTGTGCTGCGTGGTTCTTCCTTGCACTCAATGCGTGGTCATCTCAACAGGAGATCAATCACTATGAGGAAACTCAAAGACGACTACACGCCGAAACCCGTGCAAGTCTCGACTATCAGCAACGGTTACAAGCCGTTCTCAGATCGCGTAGCCGATCACTTCAGGCCGACCACTACTGGTCAGCGCCTTGACCAACTCATTGCCTACTTCAGCCAGCTACAAGGTGAACTTGTCGACGCTGAGTGGGTAGCGAAGTTCTGTATCGATCAAATTTACAAAGACACGCATGCTTCCTTCAGTGGTGGTCGTTGCCGTGTCTTCACCCGAATCTAAACTGGAGACCATCCATGACCGAATCAACAAACAACACAACTCAGGTACGCACTGAGAGCAATCACAGCGTCCGCGCTCAGTTGTCCTTGCGTCCTACCACTGCCCGAACTGAAAGCCAGCGAGACGCGGCTACAGAGGCTTACCTCGCAGACCAGAAACAACAGCAGGCCATGAGCCGTGGTGGTCGTTCTTACCTCGACATCGATGAAGCATATGACCTTGGCGTCGGTGCTAAGTCCACTTGGTACGAACCCGGTGCAAGTACAACCATGAATGTTCGACAGGTAGACCCGGCTCACAAGGCCAAGCTCGACAACATGCTGTCCCAAGGTCTGATCAGCCAGAAAGGCTATGAGACTGAGATTCGACAGATTCTCGGTGATGACCCGTTCGCTGCTCCTGCGGCTGATGCTGGCCTTGAAGCTCTACAGTACGACGCTGAGACATCCAAGAATGCGCAGTGGACTATGGGCCAAGTCGGCGAAGCTGCATTCAACAGCGCATTGACCAGTTACGTCATGGGCGACCAGACCGCAGCCGTTAACCTGGCGAAGCAGTTAGGCGAGCATGGAGTCACCGCCAGCGATATCACTGGTATGTACGACAGCATGGCTCAGACCGCTGCCGGTAAGATCAATGCTGTGATGGAGGCGAATGGTGATCTTGATGTGTCTGTGTCTGAAGTCACCGAGTGGGCGCGTAGTCTTGAGCCGGGACAGCAGGTCTATCACCTGACCCGTACTGCTATGGCTGAAGCTCTGTTCGATAACTTCCAGCATATGCCTGAGGTTGTTCAGGCCTATCGTCTGGCTATCCGAAAGCCCCGCTAAACCAATCCCTAAACCCAAACAAATCTAAAAAACCTACAGCCTTCAAAGTAGCCGCAAATGTGCCGCTGCTGCGATGGGCTGTGTCCGTAATTCAATGGAGAACATCAAAAAATGACCAATGCAATTAACACCACTTGCACCGATATCCACGCCACCCCCTACAAAGATCCCCTCGAGAAGTTCATTGAACTGCGCGATTCAGTGAAGGCAACAGCCATTTATAAGGATGCATTAAGAGCTGCTGCTATCGCCGCTCTTGATAACTTCTACGAGATTTGGGAAACCCCAGAGCGTCCCGAGACTTTCTACGGGCATGTATTGGACTGTGGGCCAAGCGAAGCTTTCAATGTGATAGTTGAATGGGCAGAGATGCAGAAGATGTCTGTCGTTATGATCATAATCGAGCATGGCTACAACGCACATGAAGCATGGATGAACTACTTAGCTTCAGAGGAAGCTGCGAATGTAGAGGGATAGCCCATGAATAACTTAACAACCCTCAACATTCAAATGACCATGAGCAGCTTAGAGATTGCCGAGCTGACTGGAAAACGTCATGACAACGTGATGGCTGACATTGAGCGTATCTTGGATGAGGCTGAAATAGGAGCCCTGAGATTTCAGGACACCTACCTGACAGCCCAGAATAAGCAAACAAAATGCTACAGACTGCCCCGACGCGAGTGTCTTCTGGTCATGTCTGCATACTCAGCCAAGCTCCGTCTAACAATTATCGACCGCATGGACGCGCTTGAGCAGTGCCTGATTGAACAGCTGAATCTGGAGAATCAGGAACAGCGCAAGATCATCGCCAGTCAGAACCTGAGGAACTTCAGCCGCGAGGCTGGCGATTACCTGAAGGCGAGACGATAAGTTAACCGGGGCCGCTACTGGCCTTTACCACAACACTCCGCTGACATAACAAATCAATACGCGCCAATACTTCTGAGTTCACTGTTTGAAGGCTTTGTGTATTGAGTTGTTTTCCTAACCCCTGGCGGAGTGTTGTGGTGGCAGTCAGAAAAAATGACGCATAGCAGCTGTCACTTCTTCGTGAAGCGGCTGCTGAGCCTGAAGCCTCTCCCCTGGCACAACAAGGACGCGTACAGCGGCGAGATGCAGCCGTACGGTCGACTATCACTGTCGTTTGTGCGATGGCTTGGCCCGCGTCTGGAGGCTGTCGGAGCGCTGGCCATAAGCGGGCAAGTTGAGGCGCTTGTTGCTGCCGAGCAGCAGAGCTTGAAGCAGTCGGTCAGTAACAAGACAGCACAGCGGCAACTGGCTGCAGAGACAAGCGCACGCACCAGGCTGCGGCATGCTAAAAGGCGGACGTCTAATCGTCGGCTGATGTGGGATATCTCTACTGGCCAGTACTTTTGGCAATACCCTGACGGAAGACTGGAGCTGTGTTGATTGCTAAGCGGCTGGATTTCCCACAGAGAAAAATCTGTTAAGTCCCGCAATGAAACCATTTTCTAAATAAAATAGAATCTCGAAATTAAGTGTCGAACCTAGGGAATTGTTATCACTGAGGAGAGGGGCCTCCATCAGGTCCTTCATCTGGGCCTCCGTCTTTATCTTTTGGCTTCTCTTCCTTTTTAGTTCCATCCGCCAGCTCGCTTTCAGTTACAACTATAACGGCAACGACCACAATTGCTACGACAACCCAAGCTATATACGCTACTCCGGTGATCCCGCCACTAAAATCTGAATTTCCCGCCGAGACTCCAAGCCCGAAAGCTCCCACGGCGGCCAAGTAGATTAGCTTTGGGTACTTAGCAATCCAGGAAAATAGATTCCTTTTTTTCTTTACTACCGCCGTAACTATAATAATTATTATGATTATGCATATCCAACAGGGGATGTTGATGTATGACATGTGAAGTCCCTCAGTATAAGGCTGCCAGCCTTTTATTCACCAATAGTCCAATTTTAGAAGAGAACGATTTCGACCAACTTTTCTGCTTGTTTGCGATTATGGGCCAAACAGATTCACACTTGGATGGAAAGTAAAATAGGAAGAGTATTCTCTGGCTCGTTCCTTCTTCTGACCGCATCGCCCTTAAATCGAATGACTCCAAGAATTATAGAGGCAATAATTGGTAGATTCTTTCATCCTGGACAATCTGACACTTATTGAATAAGCATTTGATAACCCATCTAAATCTACTCAGGACTAGAACCTCCGTCCGGGCCCGCATCAGCGTCCGGCTTTGGTTTTTGCTTTGGCATGGTCGTATCGATTTTTGCCTTACTGACGCATCCGGATTGCGTTACGGCTCCAGCTACGGCAATAGCAACAACAATGGCCGTGAAGAGTAATCCACCGCCCGCTCTAACAGCATCGTCTTCTGTCAACCCAATTTTCTTTGCAGTTTCTAAAGCTTTGACAACTTCTTTAGTATTCGATTTTGGGTTAAAGGCACCAACAACACTGCGAAGCTCATCCGGGCATGAATCAATGATGCTTTCAATATACCTACAGTCGTTTTTTAAAATACTTAAATCAATATCAGGGGCATTGAGCTCACTTAAATCTATTAACAACCTATCGGCTACAAAGATTGTCTCCAACTCATCATCTCCCGCCTCAGGATTGCTGTATTTCATGGGCCGGTTAACTAAAAGGAATTTAGCGATATTTTTTAGGCCGGCTGGTGCTGATTTGAATGCCTGAGGGAAAGCGCTATAGGCAGAAATATCTTCCACTTGTTTTTCCATCCTTGAGTTACAGGTAAAAAGACACACTAGATGCTAGCAATTAAACACCAACTTTAGTGGATAAACGCGCATAAAAGATCATATCAACGAGAAAAAATAGAAATATTTTTTAGAAGTCTGGCTTTGATTAGTCTCTTAGCTAAATTTTTTTTTGGGGGGGGGGATTATCCGGCGCAAGATAGAACCTGGATATCTCCAAGCGCTACGATAAAGTAGAAACTTTTGGCCTGAGAGAGGATAAGTGCGACTTCTAACCGAGCTGATTTTCAATAATTATGAGGTAAGGAGAAATCACTCAAACTGTGAAAAACGCAGTAATGGTGTTGCGGAGGTCTTCGGCCACTTGTGACGCTACCGAGGAGTTTGATGAATGGTGACAATGACGCTCAAGGCCTTTCCGATTGCGACGATGCCCCCGTCTCAAAACTTCTTCCGCGCCAGCTCCATTAATACAATCTTAAAACTGAGCCGCTAAGACTTTCTGACTACTGACTTTTAGTAGTGCTAGTAGTGCGAACCGTTCTGAGCTATTCCATTTTAAGTGAAGGACAACCTAACCCCAGATACAACAACAGCCCCGTAAAGGAGCTGCTGGATGGGGTAACAAGCAGAGTAACATTGCTGCTCATTGTTGCCGTCTAAGTCACTGAAAACTAAGGCCTTTCTAAAAATGGCGGTGAGGGAGGGATTCGAACCCTCGATGCCTTGCGACATACACACTTTCCAGGCGTGCTCCTTCGACCACTCGGACACCTCACCGAAACTGATTGTCACGTTTCGAGCGCTTGAGCACTCAGCACGTCTGCTTGTTTTTCCACTCGGGCGCACCGAGGAAAATGCTTTGCTAATCAGGAACATACGTCCCGTCCAGCGAGCGCGAACTTTACAGAAACCCGACGGCAGGTGCAAGTGTATTTGGAAAATTTTGCCGCCAGTAGGTCGGGTTTGCGCTGCTCACTCCCCTGCCCAGCCGGCGAAGAAGTCCGCCACGGCCAGTTCTGGTGCGGGTCTCGGGGGTTTTGCCGGGGTGCCCATGTAGATGAAGCCGCTGATTTCTTCGTTGTCTGCCAGGCCCAGGGCGCGGGCCACGTCGCGGTTTTCGGCAAGGGCGCCGGTGCGCCAGTAGGCACCGACACCCTGGGCAAACGCGGCGGTGAGCATGGCCTGTACTGCGCCTGCGGTGGACATGCGCTGCTCCTCGAATGGCACCTTGGGATGTTCTTGCAGCCGGGTTACGGCTACGAGCACCAGCGGCGCGCGCAGGGGCATGGACAGGGTGCGCTCGCGCTGGGCCTGCGGCAGTGACTCGCCAGCCGCCGCCTCGCTGGCCTGAAGGTAGATTTCCCCCAGCCGGTTGCGGGCCTGGCCCTCAATAACCAGAAAGCGCCAGGGCCGCAGGTTGCCGTGATCAGCGGCGCGCAGGGCGGCGCGGAAGATATTGTCGCGCTGTTCCGCACTGGGGGCCGGATCCGTCAAAACGCCCACCGATACCCGGTTATGCAATGCTGCCAGTGCGTCCATCTCTGTCTCCCGATTTACTCTTTTCGATTGGTACTTGTACAACTTTTACCCGGTTCCGGGACGAAGATTCTAACGCAATAACCGGCACTTCGGAGAAAGTCGCGCCAGTCACAATAGGACAGTTTTCTATTTAGGCGTCGCATTCTCTCCCCTAGAAGAGTAAACTTTCCGCCTGTCCGTGACATACGCCGCTAAATCGCTAAAATTCTGCGGCTCAGGCCACCCGGCCTGAGAGCACAACGAATATATACAAGTTATAAAAGAAACGCTGTGACATTTGCCGGTCAGAAATCCGCGGCAAACTACAGTCGAGAAAGTTCTGAAACCGTCGGCTCCCGAACCAGCGCACCAGAACGTCCCCAATTTCGATTCAACAGCCGATAAAAGATTACCCGTCAATGCAGAGTCAGCCCGAAGAAACCAGTGGACGCAATGTGGATGCGCGCTACCCACTCTATTTTCGCGCCCTGATCTGTTTTGCCGCGTCCGGTACGCTGCTGAACACGATCAACTGGTCCTCCCTGCTGAACCAGGATTCGCTGCTGCAGCTGGCCATGGCCGCTGTACTGCTGGTGTACATCCCCATCGCTTACCGGATTGCCCGCCGCAGTGGCGCGGAAAACGCAACACCGGTGCGCCGCTGGCTCTCCTTTACCGATGCCCTGTTGATCGGCATGGCCATGGCCATGTCCAACTTCAACCTGCTGCCCAGCCTGCTGTTCCTGACCATGATCCAGTTCAACGCCCTGACCCAGGGGGGCGGGCGCTGCTGGTTTGAGCACAACACGGCGATGCTGCTGGGGGTTGGTATCGGCTATCTGCTTCACCGCCCGGCACTGGTGGTCAACGCCGACCTGAACATCAGTGCGGCGAGCCTGATCGGGGTATTCACCTATTTCTGCGCTTACGCTTTCTATACCCACAAACAGATCGCCAACCTGAAGAGCGACAACGAGACCCTGCAGCGGGACCAGCGCGCGGCCAACCTCGCCAGCTACAAGCTTTCCCGCTACCTGCCCAAGCGCCTGTGGCGCGCGGTCACCAGAGGCCAGGAAAAAGAGATTGTCACCGAGCGCAAGCTACTCACGGTTTTCTTCTCTGACATCAAGGATTTCAGCCAGCTCACCGAGGAGATGGAGGCCGAAACCCTCACCCGGCTGCTGAACAACTACCTCACCGAAATGTCCCGGATCGTGGCCCACTACGGGGGCACCATCGACAAGTTCATCGGCGATGCGGTGATGGTGGTGTTCGGGGATGACCAGAGCAAGGGACCGAAGTCCGACGCCCTGCGCTGTGTGGCCATGGCGCTGGCCATGCGCAAGCGAGTGCGGGAAATGATGCAGGAGTGGTACGACCAGGGCATTAGCCACCCGCTGCAGATTCGCATGGGCATCAACACCGGATACTGTACCGTGGGTGTTTTCGGCACCGCCGACCACCAGACCTACACGGTGATGGGCACCCACGTGAACCTGGCCGCGCGCCTTGAGAGCGCAGCCGAGCCCGGTGAGATCCTGATCAGCCACGAGAGCTGGGCGCTGATCAAACAGACGGTGATGTGTCGCGACAAGGGCCACGTCAGCGTGAAGGGGTTCAGCACACCGATCAAGGTTTATTCGGTCACCGATCTGCGCAAGAACCTGGGCGGTCAGCAGAGCTACCTGGAAGAGCATGCGCCCGGTTTTGCCATGCACCTCGACCTCGACAAGGTGCGCAATTACGACCGGGAAAAGGTGTTACAGGCATTGAAGAAAGCCCAGGCCCGCCTGAACAGCAAGGTCATTAGCTGACAGCCGCGAATCGGCCGGGCTTGCAACCCGGCCCCTCCTCCGACCATCTCACCCCAACTCTCACCGCAATTACTGCCGCGCGTAGCGCCCGGGAAACACAATCTCCCCGGTGGTGGTGCGCAGCGGATTGATATCCAGCCCGCCGCGACGGGTGTAGCGCGCGCAGACCGTCAGGCGCTCAAAATCCGCCAGCTGTTGCAGATCGCAGAATACCCGCTCCACGCAGTGCTCGTGAAAATCCTGGTGCTCACGGAATGAAATGATGTAGGCCAGCAGCGCCTCGCGATCCAGCGCGGGCCCGGCGTAATCCACAATTATGGTGGCCCAGTCCGGCTGCCCGGTTACCGGGCAGTTACTGCGCAACAGATGGCTGTACAGCACCTCCTCCACCACAGCGCCATCGGCTGCCAGCTTCAGCAGACCCGCGTCCGGCTGGTATTGCCGAACTTCGATATCCAGTTTGTCGAGACAGGTACCCGCAGGCTTCTGCACCGCCAGCACCTCGTCCTCGACATCAAACAGGGTTACCACCACATCGCTGCCGGCGGCCGCACTGAGGTCGGCCTCCAGGGTTTTGCGCACCGCTTCCGCCGATGCAAACTCGCTCTGGTTGAAAGAGTTCAGGTAGAGCTTGAACGACTTGGACTCGATCATCGACGGGCTAAGGGCGGCAAAGCGGAAGCGCGCCACCGCTACCTGGGGCACCCCTCTGGGGTTGAGCCAGGAGAGTTCAAAGCCCCACCACTCATCGGCGCCGGTAAACGGTAGCGCATCCCCTTGCAGCCCCAGCTGCGCACGGGACACAGAGCGCGGGATCGGGTGCAGCAGCTGCGGGTTATAACTGGACTCGTATTGCGTTTCCTGCCCGAGCGGCAGGTTCTGCCAGTCTTCACGTTGCATGATTCAAACTTCCTTCACTCAGCCGATCAGTGGCGCAGGCGCTTGCCGTGGCTCATCAGGTGCAGACCCCAGGCCCCCAGCAGCGCAATAAACACCAGCACGCCGACAAATGCCCAGACCACGTTGATATCGGAAACACCCAGCACGCCGTAGCGGAACGCATTTACCATATAGAGGATCGGGTTCAGCTTGGACAGCCCCTGGAAAAATGGCGACAGCAGGTCGATGGAATAGAACACCCCGCCCAGGTACGTCAGCGGCGTCAGCACAAAGGTGGGGATGATCGAGATATCGTCAAAACTGTTGGCATAGATCGCGTTGATAAACCCGGCCAGTGCAAACAGTACCGAGGTCAGGAACACGATCAGCATGGTGATGCCGATATGCTGCACCGACAGCGAGGTAAACAGCATGGCGATCACGGTAACCACAAAACCCACGATCAGGCCACGCGCCACGCCGCCGAGGACATAGCCCGCCATAACCACCCAGTTGGGTGTGGGTGACACCAGTAGCTCCTCCACACTGCGCTGGAACTTGGCGCTATAGAAGGAAGAGACCACGTTGGCGTAGGAGTTGGTAATGACCGACATCATGATCAGCCCCGGCACCACAAACTCCATATAGGAATAGCCGCCCATCTCGCCGATACGGCGGCCGATCAGCGAGCCGAAGATCACGAAGTACAGGGACATGGTGATCACCGGCGGCACCAGGGTCTGCGGCCAGATGCGGGTAAAGCGCCGCACCTCGCGGCGGAAAATGGTGGAGAACGAAGTCCAGGTTGCGGTGGTATTCAAGACTGCGCTCCTTCTTCTTCGTCTTCAGCGTTCTGCTTGACCTCTGCCAGCAGGGATACGAACAGTTCTTCCAGCCGGTTGGCGCGGTTGCGCATACTGGTCACGGCAATATTCTGCGCGCTCAGGTGTGCAAACAGGTCGCTCAGGGACTGCCCCTTCTCCACCGTCACCTCCAGGCTGTGCTCGTCCAGCAGGCGCCCGTCAAATTCGCCGAAGTCCGGCGCCTCGCTCAGGGACTCGCGGGTGTCGAGGATAAACACTTCCCGGCTCAGGGTTTTGATCAGGGATTTGATCGAGGTGTTCTCCACGATGTCGCCCTTGTCGATGATGGCGATATTGCGGCACAGGCTCTCGGCCTCTTCCAGATAGTGGGTGGTGAGAATGATGGTGGTACCCTGGGCATTGATCTGCTGCAGGAACTCCCACATGGAGCGGCGCAGCTCGATATCCACCCCCGCCGTGGGCTCATCCAGGATTAGCAGCCTGGGTTCGTGAATCAGCGCGCGGGCAATCATCAGGCGGCGTTTCATGCCCCCGGAGAGCATCCGCGCCTGGGTGTTGCGCTTGTCCCACAGCCCGAGCTTGCGCAGGTACTTTTCCGTGCGCTCCTCCGCCAGGTTGCGCGGCATACCGTAGAAGCCGCCCTGGGTGCAGACGATATCAAACACCTTCTCGAACTGGCTGAAGTTGAACTCCTGTGGCACCACGCCGAGCATCTGCTTGGCCTTGGGGAAGTTCTTGTCGATATCGACCCCGAAAATGGACACGCTGCCGCCGGTCTTGCGCACCAGCGAGCACAGGATGCCGATGGTGGTGGACTTGCCGGCGCCATTGGGGCCGAGCAGCGCAAAGAAGTCCCCGGGCTGCACATCAAAGCTGATGCCTTTCAGAGCCTGGAAACCATTGTCGTAGGTTTTTTCGAGATTGCGGATGGAAAGCGCAGCTGTCATTGATTCCTCCTGCGGATAAGGGCGCATATTCAACGCCCTTGACCGCCTGAATGCAACCTGACACTGGTTTCCGGTCATCGACAGCGGCGGCTAACCACACGGGCCGGACACAGGAGTCGGAAAAAGGCGCAGGAATATCAGGCGAAAAAAAAGCCGCTCATTGAGCGGCTTTTTTTATTTGGAGCGGGAAACCGGGTTCGAACCGGCGACCTCAACCTTGGCAAGGTTGCGCTCTACCAACTGAGCTATTCCCGCGAATTTGACCGGACCAGAAATTAAAGCTTCTGGCCCGGTTTTGCAAGGCCGTCGTTATGTTGCGACCTTGCGGCATTGGCATCCCCAAGGGGAGTCGAACCCCTGTTACCGCCGTGAAAGGGCGGTGTCCTAGGCCTCTAGACGATGGGGACATAGGAACTGGAGCGGGAAACCGGGTTCGAACCGGCGACCTCAACCTTGGCAAGGTTGCGCTCTACCAACTGAGCTATTCCCGCAGTGGCATCCCCAAGGGGAGTCGAACCCCTGTTACCGCCGTGAAAGGGCGGTGTCCTAGGCCTCTAGACGATGGGGACCCAGAAACCTTCTCAGCGTTGCTGACCCCGTTTCCGTAAGTCAGTAGTGCGTCGAAGTGGGGCGCATTCTATGGACACCCCGGGGGGCTGTCAACACCCGATTGAAAAAATATTAAGAAATTTTTCCTTTGCATACAGGCACTTACCGAACCCGGGCACAATCGGCCGATCACCGCGGTCGCGAATCGAACAGAATCTAATGCGCCACCCCGGCCCGCTCGCGCATCCCCCCGAGAAAGCGCCGGATTCGCCGGGCATTCTCCCCCATATCTCCGACGCCGACCCGGGAGGCGGAGCGGACATCCACCCTGGCGCCCTCCCCTTCGGCACGGATTCGCACCGCCACGTCGCTGGTAAACCCCAGAATCGGCGTGCGGGCCACCGCCTCAACCCGACCGCGGTTTGGACTCCTGGTCACTATCCGCCACCCCAGTCCTTCCCCCACTTCCGCCGCCAGGGCAGTGGCAGCGGGCACGGTCATACCGGCGAGCTGCAGCGGCTGGATATCCCGGTAGGCGGGCTCGCCGCGCTGCAGCCTGGCGACCTCTTCCCCACCGTATTCCGGCCGGTGGTCCCGATCACTGCGCAGGGCAATGGCCGCCAGTAACTGCGGAGGATCCCGGAAGTCGGTGGTAATGTCGTGGATCGGCGGCCTCTGAAAGTTGTCCTGGCCGACGGTCAGCAGCGGTACCGCCATCGGTAGCAGCCCGAGCACCATGGCCCACAGTGCCGCATTGCGGGCCTCGCCGTGACGCTTCACCATCCCCCACAGAAACACCAGCATGGACAGCAGCGCCATCCCCAGCACCGCCAGCCCGGCAGCCTTGAAGACATCGAATGCGGCCAGGAAATGGAGCAGGTTCAGCCTGAGCGCCAGGGCCGACAGGAAGATCAGCGCGAGCAACATCCACTGGATACGGTAAAGCCAGCGACTCCAGTGGCGCTGGCGTTCGCGGTAGACGGGGGATAATCCTGGGGACATGACTCCGGGGCGCCTCCCTCTATAGGTATCAGCTATAGGCATCGACTATAGATATTAGCTAAGGGCGATCTGCTGGACAGCCGGCCCTGACGGTTACTCCGGGTCCTTATCCAGTTTCACCGACAGGGAATTTACACAATAGCGCAGACCGGTGGCGGTGGGGCCATCGGGAAATACGTGACCGAGGTGGCAGCCGCAGTTGGCACAGACAATCTCGGTGCGCTGCATGCCCAGGCTGTTGTCCACATGCTCCTCGACCACCCCGGCGGTAGCTTCCGCATCAAAACTCGGCCAGCCGCAGCCGGCATCAAACTTGGATTCGGAATTGAACAGCACCTCGCCGCAACAGCGACAGCGGTATTTGCCATCCTCAAAAGTATCCCAGTATTCCCCGCTAAACGGCCGCTCGGTGCCCGCCTCTCGGCAAACGTGAAACTCTTCCTGTGTCAGGCGCTCGCGCCAGTAGTTATCGTCTTTTTCTTTTGCCATACTGTGGCTCCTTTTCGCCTGATAAGTCAGTATCCAGCGGCATTACCCTGCCCGGCCCAACACTTAGCGGCAGCGCCCCCTATCCCGGGCGCCCGAAACAGTTCGCTAACCTGATAGTTAGCACAGGGTTACCATAGCTGGTGGGATTGCGTACCGAAACCGTCGGCAACGCCAATCCGGGAACCAGCTGATAACCCGGCCCGCAACTGATAGCAAAGCCTACTAAAAGCCGAGCGCCAGTTAGAAGTTTGTGCCCAACACTAAGCCATCAGCAATGTGCTTATTGTGCTCCAGTAGAAGAAAGTAGCAATGAAGGATATTCACAAGTCGGAAAAACTCCACGGCGTCTGTTACGAAATTCGCGGCCCGGTCATGGAGCAGGCATCGCGCCTGGAAGAGGAAGGCCACCGGATCATGAAGCTGAACATCGGCAACCCGGCACCCTTCGGCTTCGACGCACCGGACGAAATTCTTCAGGACGTGATCTACAACCTGTCCCAGGCCCAGGGCTATGTGGAGTCCAAGGGCCTGTTTGCAGCGCGCAAGGCAATCATGCAGGAATGTCAGATGCTCGGCGTGCCCGGCGTGGATATCGATGATATCTACCTCGGCAACGGCGTTTCCGAGCTGATCTCCATGTCCACCCAGGCACTGCTGAACGACGGCGACGAAATGTTGTTGCCGATGCCGAATTACCCGCTGTGGATGGCCGCCACCAACCTGACCGGGGCCAAGCCGGTACTCTACCGCTGCGACGAGCAGGCGGGCTGGCTGCCGGATATCGACGATATCAAATCCAAGATCACCGCCCGCACCCGCGGCATTGTGGTGATCAACCCGAACAACCCCACCGGCGCGGTCTATCCCAGAGAACTGCTGGAGCAGATCGTGGAAGTGGCGAGCCAGCACAACCTGGTGATATTCGCCGACGAGATCTACAGCAAGATTCTCTATGACGACGCCCAGTTTACCCCCATGGGTTCCCTGGTTGACGACGTGCTGTGCCTGAGCTTCAACGGCCTGTCCAAGTCCTACCGCCTGGCCGGCTTCCGCTCCGGCTGGATGGTGATGAACGGGGCCAAGCACCGCGCCAAGGGCTTTATCGAGGGCATGGATATCCTTTCCTCCATGCGCCTGTGCGGCAATGTGCCGGCGATGTTCGCGGTGCAGACAGCGCTCGGTGGCTACCAGAGCATCAACGACCTGGTACTGCCCGGCGGCCGCCTGCGCCAGCAGCGCGACCTGGCCTGGCGCATGCTGAACGATATTCCCGGGGTAAGCTGCGTGAAACCGCAGGGAGCCATCTACCTGTTCCCGCGTATCCACCTGGACCGCCACAAGATCGAAAACGATGAAAAATTCGTGCTCGACTTCCTGCGTCAGGAAAAGATCCTGCTGGTACAGGGCAGCGCCTTCCACTGGGATGCGCCCGACCACCTGCGCATCGTATTTCTGCCGCGGGCCGACGACCTGTCTCACGCCATTGAGCGGCTGGGCTATTTCCTCGAGCGCTATACCGGCTAGGGATTTTGATGCTGGACGATCTGCACATTCACGACTTCTACCGCGATGCGGGGCGGATTCTGCTGGCGCTGTTCCAGCAGTTCCCCGCCCCGGCGACGGTCTATGTCGAAGACATCGCCGGCCCCGACACCCCGGACGAATTCGGCCTGCACTCCCCTCGCCACCTCGCCTGCCTCGGCGCCATGACATGGCTGAAGGAATGTGGCTATATCAACTTTTCGCAACTGGTACGGCAGGAAGCAGTGGAAGAAGCCTCCCTCACCCACCACAGTTTTCTGTTGCTGGTTAGCCGTGGCGACGACGGAATCAGCAATGCGGAAAAACTGAACGAGGCCGTACGGGAGGGCTCATCGCCTCAACTGGAAGGGTTGATGGTGAGGCTGATGGGGAAACTGCCCTCTTAATTTCTCGTTTCGCTTCCGCACGTGTACAGACGGGTAGCAAGCAAGGCCGCTAAAAATAAAAAAATATTTTGGCACCGGAGTCTGCGCAAGCATGTTGACTGGGTTCGAGGCGAGCGTATGATTCCCACCACTCTCAAAACCAAAGTTTGGCTGAAAACGATGAATTCACATCTGGCAATGCAAAAGACGATCATAAACAGGCGGCAAAGCCGTACCTACCTGTTATGGTCGCCAGCATGTGAATTATTTATGTGAAAACCCTTCTTTCGGGAGGGTATCAACCCTTCCGGAAATTCCAATTCTCCGCGAATTTGAAAGCCCGGAAAGCCAATTTCCGGGCTTTTTTGTTGCCCAAAGGAAATGGAACAGGATTAGGAAAATGACAGGACGGATACAGAGTGGCAAGTCGGGGCCCAAATTGACCCGACAGTATGATTGCACGGTGTGGTGGCTATTACCCATCTGTGCTTCAGGAAACCAGTTTTTCAGAACTGCCCTTTTTAGGACTGCCCCTTAACGTGCCGGCATGCCGGCATCGGATTGCCGGCTGCGTGGAATATCGAAACCCCGCATGGTGATCCATGCGGGGTTTTTATTTTGGCCTCGGTATCCATCCTCTGCGCGGTCGCGCACAGCGAAATATCGGGGCCGACACCGGGTTTATCGTTGACGACACGGACTGCGGCTCTGGTTCCGAAGGCCAGGCTGGCGCGGTTGCCTGTGGCTTACCGTGTACCGACCGTTGTACTGGCGATAGGCATTGCTATTTAGCTCAATTGGATAGAGCAACGAACTTTTAATTCGTGTGTCGCGGGTTCAAATCCCGCAATAGCCATCAACAATCGACTGTAAATCGACATTGTTAATGTAATAGAGGCCTTCGGGCCGGGGTGCGATTCCCCCCATGCCTTCGGAGCATGGATACGGGGGATCCACGGTATCGGGAATTTCCCGGTGCGCCGTGGGTCGAGCCGCCGATAGTGCGTTTGTGGGCCGTGCCTGGCAGGTTGGCTGGATCGGGACTGGGAGCTGTAATTCCCGGTAGACAGCAAGTCCTTTCTCTCCAGCCCATGCCTGCTCTCCTTTTCCAGCGGATTTTTTTGCGTGGAAATGGTTTGGCCCGGCTGGCGACAGCTATCGGCCGCGGACACCGCGGGTGGGTCCCCCAACTTTTAGCCATGCGTTCACGAGGACGCAAACTGACAAGGAGATGTCATGTACTTTTGGAAAACCATTGAAATCCCGGAAGACACTTATGGTCTGGTATTTCAGCGCGGACGCTTCCGCTGCCTGCTGGAACCCGGCTCACACCGGTTTGGTCCGCATATTTATTCACTGGCGGTAGAGCACTACCAGGTCACAGACCTGTTGATCCCGCGACCGAAGGTAAAATACCTGGTGCGCAACCACCCCGTTCTGGAGCGATATATCGAATGCATCGAGACCGGGGATAACGAAGTGGCGCTGCTGTATCGCGATGGTCGACTGGAGGAACTGATGCTGCCAGCACGAGAAATGGCCGTCTGGAAAGGGGTTGATCACGTTACTGTAGACAAGATCAACCTTAACGACTCCCTGGCGCTGCCTTCTGAACTGGCCACTGCGCTGCGCTTTGACTTACCTGCATCACTGGAGAACAAAGTGCGCATGCTCGTTTATCTGGCGGAGGTTCCGGATCGCCACCGAGGCCTGCTCCTGGTAAATGGACAGTTTCAGGATTGGCTGGAACCCGGTTATTTCGCCTACTGGAACCCCGGGCGAAATGTTCAGGTGAAACTGATTGATCTGCGCGTACAACTGGTGGAAGTGAGCGGTCAGGAAATATTGACCCGCGATCGGGTATCACTGCGGATCAATCTTTCCGCGAGCTATCGGGTAGTGGATGCCGAAAAGGTGACCGCAATCGCCGGCGACTATACCAGTCATATCTATCGGTCTTTGCAGCTTGCGCTACGAGCGGCAGTTGGTACACGCAAGCTCGACGAGCTACTCGAAAACAAGCGCGCCCTCAACGGCGATATCGAGGAACTCCTCGGTGAAGACCTGAGCGGCATCGGTGTGGAAGTCTGCGATATCGGCGTGAAGGATATTGTCCTGCCCGGCGAGATGAAGGCGATTCTCAACCGTGTGGTAGAGGCGCAGAAGGAGGCGGAAGCCAACCTGATTCGCCGCCGCGAAGAGACTCAAGCGGTCCGCGCACTGCATAACACCGCAAAGATGATGGAAAACAACAGCACGCTAATGCGCCTGAAAGAACTCGAGGCACTGGAGCGTGTGACTGGCAAGATCGAGCGTATTTCTGTGTATGGTGGCCTGGATGGCCTGATGACAGAGCTCGTAAAGCTGCGCAGCCCTCCGGGACCTCGGGCATAACAGGGTGCCGCTGAAATTTGCGGCACCCTTTTTTACATCAGAGTTTTTACATCAGAGCCTGCGCCGCTCCCCTTTTCAAGTCATCGCTAAGGCCTAGCGCCTGAACTTCACATGTAGCATCTTCAACGCCGCATCCAGGTCTTTGTCCGGGAAATCCGGGTTCTGCGGCAACCGTTCCATCACTTCATACCCGGAATTTGCGTTGCCGATCATCTCGCGAAACTGCACCTCGCTGTGTGCCGGTGAATTCAGCACAAACAGCAGGTCCGCTTCATCGGCAAGGCAGGCGGGCAGCTTTTCCAGCAACCTGGCATAGTTGATCTCCACATCAAACGCACCCTTCTGCCGCGTTGGCGGATCCACTACCGCCAACTGGAAAGGGCCGCTGCGGTCATAGCGTTTGAAATCCCGCAACGCATCCCTCGCCAGAAAGCGGATACCTTTGGTGGCCAGCTGGTTGTACTGGTGGTTCGCCTGCCCGCGCTTCAGCACTCCCTTGTTGAGGTCGATGTTCAGGACCTCCAGTTCACCCGCCGCCCGCGCCACCACGGAAAACGCACAGGTAAACGCAAACAGGTTCAGCAACTTGAGGTTTTCGACCTGGCCGGCCTTGTCCCGTACCTGCTGTTCCAGCCACTGGCGCCCGGGCTCGATATCGAGAAAGAAACCCACGTTCTGGCGCTCGAAAGTGAGGGGAAACCTCAATTCTCCGCGGCGGGCCTCGGGCTGCTCCACCGGCGCTCCTTGCTCCCACGCAATGGGTGCGCCGCGCAGGTAACGCCGCTGCACGGCGAGCCCGGTGTATCCGCAAGCTTCCGCCAGCGCCCACAACTGCGCCGCGAGGCCGGCTTCATCCTCGTGCTCCTCAAACAGGGTCAGCAGAATCGCCGGGAAATAGCTGTCCACGCAGACGCGGTCAAATCCGGGGTAACAGTGGCCGCGGCCGTGGAACAGCCGGCGGCTGTCATGCAAGGTCTGGCTGCTCTGGCTTTGCTGCAGTTTGCTGCCGACTGCCTGCAGCACGGGGTCCCAGTTCAAATGATTGCTCGCTTGTGTCATTGCGGTTGTTGGTCAGGCCTGCGGCAGCGCACTGCCGTTGGAAAGCGGGTAGAGGATTTCATCGCGATAGCCGGTGACCACGGGAATAAACCCGCTCCAGGCCTCGTCCAGTTCCGGCTCGCCGCTGTCGATCAGCAGCGGGCGCCCACCCAGTTCGGTGATTTTGGTTTTGGTGGCGACCACCATCAGATTGTCCCGCCCCACGGCCTTAAGCACCGCCGGGCTCAACTGCTGGTTGCCGCGGCCGATCAGGTGGCCCTGGCCACCGATAGCGGTAAGGATGATTTTTACCGGCTTGTCGGGATCGTCTGCACGGTGCTGGCGGATGGCATCCTGCACCTGCAGGGCATTGACGTCGCTCCCCGCCAGTTCACCCCCGCACCAGAGATCCACCCCCAGCAGGGTACCCTCCCCGCCCAGTTCATTCAGCACCGCGAGTGTGGTGGAACCGGGGCCGAAGATGTACAGGGTTTCCGGGTCCAGTTCATCCATTTCTTCGACGATCTGCGCGGCGATATCCGCTACCGCCAGCTCTTCCACTTCGCGCCCGGCGTTTTTCACTGCCTGCAGAAAGTGGCCCTCTTCCGGTACCAGCAGCTCACCGTAATAGCGGGTGCTGACACGACCTTCGCGGAAAGACTTCTCATCGATATCCCGCACTTCCCTCTCGTGCAGGTCCACCAGCTCCCCCGCCAGCAGGCGGCGCAACACCTCGCCCCCGGCGCGGGGGGAAATGGCAAAGCAGGCGGAGTGCATTTTCACTCCGGCGGGAATACCCAGTACCGGATAGCTGTCGCCGAGCGCGTTCACCATATTGCGCGCGGTACCGTCGCCGCCGACAAAAACAATCAGGTCGGCGCCCGCGTCACGAATCGCCCGCGCCGCCGCTTCGGTATCTTCCGGGGTGGATCTATCGCCGGCAGCGGTTCCCACCACGGCGACGTTCAGCCCCAATGCGCGCGCACTGATTTCCCCCATATCCCCGGCGAAGGTCACGATTTCCAGCGCGCCAGCGAAGGGTTTCAGGGCTTCCAGTGCAATGGCGGCGCGATTGTGGGATTGCGGGCTGATACCGGCTGCCAGTGCGCGCTCGACGGTATCCGCACCGTCGCTTCCCTTCAGTCCCGCCGGGCCACCGATGCCAGCCCAGGGGTTGATGATCAGACCCAGTTTTTTCAGTTTCACTTGAGCCCCAGTATTGCCAGTTGCTGCAGGGTTTCCGCATCCAGCTGTGGCGCCTGCACGTGGAAATGGGAGAACTCCAGGCGCTTGGGGTACTGCTTGCGCAGCAGGTCAAAGGATTGCGCCATGGGTGCCGAGTCGGTTGCCGCCGCCCGCAGTCGCCGGTCGTCTGCGCGGGGGTCGTACATCTGCAATAACAGATCGCGCACCGCGGCAAAACCGGACTCGGTTGTAGAAATCGTTTTGGGCTGTTCGGAGGTATCTGCACTGCCCGCTGCCGCAGGGACATTCAATTGCAATGCGGCGTTCAGGGCCTCGCGGATCATGCGCGTTCCGGCGAGCTTGCCGTCGTGGCTATAGCCGGCAATATGCGGGCTGCCGAGATCCACCCTGTCCAGTAGCTGCAGGTTGATGTCCGGTTCGTTTTCCCATACATCCAGCACCGCGGTAAACGGGCGCTGGTCTTCCAGCAGCCGCAACAGCGCGGCGTTGTCGATCACCGCACCGCGGCCGGCGCTGATCAGTACCGCATCCGGGCGTATTTGCCCGAGCGCCTGTGCGTCCAGCATATGCAGGCTCGGGTGCGGGCCGTCTTTGACCAGTGGTGCGTGCAGGCAGATGATGTCCTGCTGCAGCACGGTTTCCAGGGTTGCCGCATCCGGATTGTCGGGCAACCAGGGGTCGTATACCTGGCAGGCAATGCCCAGCTGGCGCAGCCGCTGATGCAGCAGGCCACCCACATTGCCGCAACCGACGATGCCGAATCGGCGCCCTCGCCAGTCCTCGCTCAACGCTGCGAGGGCACAGAAAACGTATTCCACCACCGAGTTGGCATTGCAGCCGGGAGCGGCGCTCCAGTGGATCCCCTGCCCCTCCAGCCACGGGATATCCAGGTGATCGGTACCTATGGTGCAACTGCCCACAAAACGCACCGGCGTATCCTGCAACAGCACGGCATCCACCCGGGTCACGGAACGCACCAGCAGTACGTCCGCCGCCGCCAGCTGGGCCCGGGTCATGGTGCGGCCCGGCAGGCGGGTTATCTCGCCGAGGTCGCCAAACCAGTTTTCCAGCCCGGGAATATTTTCGTCGGCGACAATGCGCAACCGCGGTTCGTTCATGCCTGCTCCATAGTTTCTGAATCCTTCACTGGCGCCGCCAGCCCTTCCAGGGTCCGACGGATCTTGGCGCCGAGGCGCCCGAGACCGAACTCCTCTGCCAGCGCCACCGCGACATCCACATCAACGGGCTGCCAACCCAGATCTCCCGCGGTGACATTCAGCGGTACGCTATCGCACAGCCTGGCCAGTTTCAGCGACATGCGGATCTGCTCGGCGTAGTCCGCCAGTTTCTGCGCAATACCCTTGCCACCGCGCAGGCCCAGGGCCGGAACCTGATCCGCCGCGGCAATCAGCTCTTCCACCGTGTCAAAGGCGCCCAGCAGTCTTGCCGCGGTCTTGGCGCCGAATCCCGGGACACCGGGGATATCGTCGATGCTGTCGCCTACCAGGGCGAGATAGTCTGCTATCTGTTGCGGACGCACACCGAACTTGGCCTCGATCGCGGTGCGGTCCAGATATGCATTGGCGGCAAAGTCCCACAAGCTGGCGGCGCCGGCGTCCAGCAGCTGGCCCAGGTCCTTGTCCCGGGTCACCACGATTGGCGCGGCTTCCCCGGGGGTTTCCGCACAGACTCTGGTCAGGGTGGCAAGAATATCGTCCGCCTCATAGCGCTCACTGGCAAAACCGGGGATACCCAGCCCCTCCGCCATTTCCCGGCAGGCCGCCAGCTGGAACGCCAGCGCCTCGTCCGGCAGCGCGCGGCTGCACTTGTAGTCCGCGTAGATCTCGTTGCGGAAACAGTTGCCCAGGGATTCGTCAAATGCGCAGGCGATGCGCCCGGGGTGGCGCGCCAGCAGGTCCAGCAGGAAGTTGGTGAAACCGTAGACCGCCTCGGTACTGTAGCCGCTGCGGCTCTGCCAATTGGGTGGCAGCGCGAAGTAGTAACGGAAGATGTAAACGGAGGCGTCCACCAGGTAGGTCTGGCGCGGGCTTTGCGCGCTCATCCCAGCGCCTCCAGCCGGTAGAGTGTTTCATTCAGCGGATGAGGGGTAGCGAAGGCCGCCGACAGTGCCAGGGCAAACCGCCGCGCGCGCTCGTTTACCCCATCCCGGCAATAGGCCTGGGCCTGCTGCCAGATATTGCGCTTGAACTGCGCACTGGGGCCGAGACCCGCATCCAGGTTGTCGGCGCTGACGCGGAAGCTGCGGCCGCAGGCCTGCGCGAATATCCACTCCAGCGCTTGGGGCTTGATTTCCACCCGCTCAAACTCCGCCTGCTGCTCGGTGCTGCGGCCGTCCGGCGCGTACCAGTAGCCGTAGTCCGGCAACAGCCGCCGCGCACTGCCGGCCACGCACCAGTGCGCGGCCTCGTGCAGGGCGCTGGCGGCGTAATCCAGGGTGAACTCCACCAGGTGGAACGGCTGCTGCCGCTCCGCCGGGCGGTAATAGGGCTCTGCCGCACCGCCCTGCAGGCGGGTATTCAGGCTGTCCGGACCGGAGAAGCAGGCATTGAAGACTCTGACTATTCGTTCAGTCACAGTTTCTTCCCCGACGGCACCGGCGGATGCGGGCTGGTACGGAACTTGCTGTTCACTGGTAACAGTGCGGCTGCCTGCCTCGTTTTCTGCCTCGCTCAACTGTTCCGGCGCGGCCGGTGACAAATGCGACAACGGGTGCTCCACTTCAGAGAAATTTGCTGTTGGGGCGCGGGTCTCGACCGCCGCCCGATTCGGTTGGCGCGGACTATAGCAGCGACCGCGACGCGATCAAGACCGGCCCCGCCAGGGGCCGATGGCAGCGCTCGCGCAATTGCTTGCCAATCCCGCAAAAAAGTAAGCAAATCAACGCAAAGAAGGCGCTTTCACTGGTTGTATTTCTGCGGATCAGAATATACCTTTGAATACAGGGATACCGGAAACCTGACACCGCTTACAGAAGTTTTGCAGCGGTTGTTTTCGGTTGCGGTACCGGCTTCCCAGGGGGGCAAACAGGCGCTCCCGGAGTCTGGATTTCGGCGAATGCCTTCCCGGCCTTCGCCCGGTATCTCTACGCCGGCAGCTCCTCAAATAAGTAGTACAAGACCTTCCCGCCCTACTACCGGCCCTGCAAGGAGGTGCTCCATGACCGACCACAGTACCAGCAACGTGGTTGACCTCTTCACCGGCAAGCCAATCGAGACCTCTGAGAACCTGCGTTTCATACGCTTGTCCCCGGAGCTGGATGGCTTGGAAATGCTCTACTCCAACAATTCCAGTGGAACCGATCTTTACAGCCTGAAAGTCCTTTGCTGGGGCCTGCGTGCCAATGGCGAGGTGGTTGGACTTGTTCCCTGGTTGAACTCCATCGTGGCCTGCCCGGACATCCAAGATCCCCTGGACGGCCGGTTTGAAGGCTACTATGACCCGGGCATCGAGGAAATTTTCCACGAGCCCCCCATCCACAAGATCGTCGAGCTGGAGACTGCGGCGGAATACTTCGAATTTGAAAGCAATCAGGCAGATGAGGTTGTACAGGAGATTCCGGATACCATCGGTACCCACGCGGTATTTATGGATTTGGATCGCGAGAACCTGACCCTGACTGAGGTCGTGAGCTGGCGGCTGTTTGCCAGCGGCGAGATTCACGGCATGCTGATCGACCACAACAGTGTGGAAACCACACCGGTACTGCCGGGAGACGACTGTCTCTACCCGGCGCAGGAAGCCGAGTGTTTCCGCTACTTCTTCCAACACCACATTGCCAACAAGATCAAATCCGAGGATCCGGAGGCCTTGGCAGCGATCGCGGCACTTGTCACTTCGCCCTGAAAATCCCAATCTTTCCAAACGATACAAGGGCGACCAGTGGTCGCCCTTGTTGTATCCGGCTAGCGGTTCTCGTCCGCCTTTCTGATCCAGTAGATAAACTCGTCATTCTCTTCCGCATGCTGCACCAGCTCGTAACCGAGAAACTGGCAGAACTTGGGCACATCCCGCTGGGTAGAGGGATCGGTGGCGAGCATCTGCAACACCTCACCTTCGGCAACCTTGCGTACCGCAGCGTGAAGCATCATGACGGGTTCCGGGCACAGCAGGCCGCGGGCATCGAGTGTATGTTGTGACTTCATAGGCATATTGTCAGGGATTTAACTCGGCAGGTCACCTCAAAAGACTGACCGATGCGGCCAGGATTACCAATCCCAGGGCCAGATTGCCCATCTGAACGGCGGCAAGAAAGGCTAAACTCCCCCTACATCGACTCACACAACAACACACAACCACGACCAAATCGACAGATAGCAGCAAAACGATGATTTACGTACTGATTGAACGAGAAATTGCCGAAGATCTCGAATCCACCTACGAAGAAGCCGCGCGCAAGCTGCTGACCAATGCCTACCAAACCACCGGATTCGTAGACGGCCACACCTATACGGAAATGGACAATCCCCGCCGCCGTTTCACCCTGTCCCAATGGCAGTCGGTACTGCACTGGCAGCAGTGGTACAACAGCCAGGAGCGCCGCGACCAGATGAGCCAGCTGGCACCACTGCTATCCCACGAAGAGCGCATCACAATCCTCGAGCGCGCATAAACGACACCGCGCGCTCCGCGGCAGACTCCCAGTGCTGCCGCTGGCTGAAACCACTGGCCCGACGGGGCTTGAAGTCATGATCCCCGTCTTCCAGCCAGTGGCACTCCACCGCCGCCGACAGACCGTAACCCGCAACCTCATCCCGGTTTCCCAACCGGTCCCGCGTCCCCTGCACCACCAGCGTCGGACACGTCATCGCCTGCAGATGCTCGGTACGCAACTTCTCCGGCTTGCCCTGCGGGTGAAACGGATACCCCAGGCACACAGCCCCGGCAACCTTCCCCCGATCAAAGTTATCCTGGGCCAGCATACTCGCCACCCGACCGCCCATCGACTTGCCACCGACAAACAGCGCCCCCGGCTGCAACTCCGCATGCACGCGATCAATCTGCGCCTGAAACGACGCCAGCAACACCTCCATCTTGTTCGGCGGCCGTCGCCCCCCATTCACACGGCGCTCCGCCATATACGGAAACTCAAACCGCACCACCCCAACACCCCGCGCCGCCAGTAACTCCGCCAGCGCCTGCATAAAATCACTATCCATCGGCGCACCGGCACCGTGGGCAAACAGAAACCAGTGCGCGGGACGCTCTGCGGGCCGGTCGACCAGCCACTCGGTCTTGTCGCCCATCGGATAATCCGACATCACCTTACCCGACATCAGTAGCCCCCATCTTTGGGGATATCCTCGGCCAGAATCAGGTTCACCGACTCTTCACCCGGCTCAAACCAGATCACCACCGTCTTGTTTTCCAGCTGCCTGCGCAGGTTCGCAACCTTGTCCGTCAGGCTCACTTCCCGCTCGCCGTAATCGGTGCCGTCGCGGGTGGCGTATTCTTCCAGAAGATTCTGCAGGGTTTCTGGGTCCAATTGCTGATGAGGAATAATCACACTGCTCTCTCAATTTTTCTGCAAATACCAGTAAGGCTAACGAAGTTGTGCGCTTGAATCTAAGGACGGGTGACGGGGATCGGTTTTCGAAAGCGTCGGCGCCATGGACGGCGCCGACGCAGCTTACAGGGATGTATTCACAGCGGTTTCGAAAACCGATACCCGTCGCCCGGCCGCCACTGAGCTGCGTCAGTGGACCTAAACTTGGGGCTTCAAAATAAAAATGCCCCGGAGGTGCCGGGGCATTTTAACTTCTAACGAACGAAAGTATCAGGACTTGGGCTTACGGAACCGCAACGTCATACGGTCGCTTTCACCAATGCCCAGGTACTTGTCCTTATCCTGGTCACCCAGGCGCAGAGAAGGCGGCAGCGTCCAGACACCCTTAGGGTGATCCGCAGTATCCTTCGGGTTGGCATTGATCTCACTGGACTCCTCCAGCACAAAGCCCGCATTCTTCGCCAACTCAATCACATAATCCTGGGTCACATAACCGCTATTCCCCATTCCCTCACGGCTGGTACCCGGCTTCGCCCGGTGTTCCACAACACCCAGCACACCACCCGGCTTCAACGCCTCGAAAAACGTCTTGAACGCCGCCTGCTCGTTATTACCACCCATCCAATTGTGTACATTGCGGAAAGTCACCACCGCATCCGCAGACCCCGCCGGCGCAATCTCACTATCCGTGCCAGGGACAAACTCGGTCACCTTCACCGCACCATACGTATCCTTGTCCCCCGCCAGCTTTTCATCGAATTTCTTGCGGGAATTCTTGAAGTAATTACTTTTGGAGTCTTTGTCAAAATGCGCCGCATACAGCACACCCTCATCCTTCAGCATCGGCGCCAGGATCTCCGTGTACCAGCCACCGCCCGGCCAGATTTCAACCACCGTCATATCCGGCTCAACCTGGAAAAACTTCAGTGTTTCCGCCGGGTGGCGGTACTGATCCCGCGCCACATTTGCCGGCGTGCGCTGCTCGCCCTTGATCGCATCCTCCAGGGCATCCGCACTTACCGTACCGGACATCGAGACCGCACAGGCCATACCGGCCAACCAGTGAACAAGTTTCATCCAGCTTTCTCCTATTAGATTTATATTCCTTCCACCCGGGATTCAACACTGCTACCCCTGTCATGTAAAGACTGCCCCGGGCCCGTCTGGTTCCCGGCTACAGCCCCGGCAAGCCCCAAAGTGTGGACAGCTCCCGCCAATACCGAAACCCCACAGTCAGGAATTTTGCTCCTGCGGCGTCACACTGGCTACAATTCAGCTCAGTGTATCAGCAGAGTAAAAAAAGGAAGTCCCATGCAGCAGCACTTCGTCATCTCCATAATCAGCGACGACAAACCCGGCGTGGTAGAAATGCTCTCCGCCGCCGTAGCGGAAAACGGCGGCAACTGGGAAGACAGCCGTATGGCCCACTTCGCCGGCAAGTTCGCCGGTATCCTGCGGGTCAGTGTTGCCAGCGATGCCAGCGAACGCCTGAAAGCGGCCCTCACCGACCTCGCCGGCCCCGACTTCAAACTCCAGATCGAAGACGCCCTCGCGGTTGCCGCCGATAGCCGCCAGACCCTGCAACTCAAACTGGTCGGCAACGACCGTCCGGGCATCGTGCGCGAGATCTCCCGGGCCCTGGCAGCGCGCAAGATCAACGTGGAATCCCTCGACACCCGCTACACCAGCACCCCCTGGAGCGGAGAACCCCTGTTCACCGCCGAATGCACCATCAGCGTCGCCGAAGACGTCAGTATCGACGGCCTGCACGACGAACTGGATGAAATCGCCGACGAACTCGGAGTCGAGATCGACTGCGAAGAAACCGCCTCCGCGCTATAATCCCCCGCCACTCGCGGCCCGCCAGCGACCAGAACGCAGCGGGCCGCTTTTCGACTTGCCCTCGGGGCCATGTATCCCAGTGCCCCGGAACGGGCGCAATAAGCAACTGATGCTCAAGCGATGTTCAAAATAGTGCTGTACCAGCCGGAAATTGCCCCCAATACCGGCAATATCATCCGCCTGTGTGCCAACACCGGTGCCGAACTGCACCTGATAGAACCCCTCGGCTTCGCCATGGACGACAAGCGCCTGCGCCGCGCCGGGCTCGACTATGCCGAATACAGCCGCGTGGTACGCCACCGGGACTGGCAGGCCTTCGTCGATACGGAAAAACCGGCCCGGGTACTGGCACTGTCCACCAAGGGCAGCCGCGCGCATTCGGACATCGCCTTCCAGGCCGATGACGCCATCGTCTTCGGCCCCGAAACCCGCGGCCTGCCCGCGGACTTCCTCGCCATGACCGGTGAGGAAAATACCCTGCGCATCCCCATGTGCGCCAACAGCCGCAGCATCAACCTTTCCAATGCCGCGGCGATTGTGATTTATGAAGCCTGGCGACAGCTGGGTTATGAAGGGGCCATCTGACACAGTTTTTGGTATCAGGCCTCAATGTTTGAATTGAAGGCAGCGCGGCTGGACCAGTATTTCAAAACCGTCGATGCCATGGACGGCATCGACGGAGCTTACAGGGATGTACTCGCAGCGTTTTTGAAATACTGGTCCAGCCGCGCTGCCGCCACGAAATGTATTCAAAGCTATGCACGCACCCATCGGACTTTTTTACGGTTCCAGCACCTGTTACACCGAAATGGCCGCGGAGAAAATTCGCGACCGCATTGGCGAGGAATGGATCGACCTGCACAACGTCGCAGACGACGAAATCTCGCTGGCAGAGCAGTATGACTTCCTGATCATGGGCATCCCCACCTGGGACTACGGCGAATTGCAGGAAGACTGGGAAAACTGCTGGGAGCAGCTAGCTGCGCTCGACCTGAGCGGTAAAAAAGTCGCGCTCTACGGCCTCGGCGACCAGGAAGGCTACCCCCAGTGGTACCAGGACGCCCTCGGCTATCTGCACGCACAGGTCGTCGCCATCGGCGCCAAAGCCGTCGGCTACTGGCCTGCAGAAGGCTACCAGTTCGAAGAATCCAAGGGCCTCACCCCCGACGGCACACACTTCGTCGGCCTCGCCCTGGATGAAGAAAACGAATTCGAACTCACCGACGACCGCCTCGAACGCTGGTGCGCGCAAATCATGCGCGAATTCGGCCTCCAATAAATTACCGAAAACACTCGAGCAACCGCACCGGCCACCCCATGTCTGATCAGCACAAAAGCGGACCCGCACAAAACGCATCCCTCGAGTGGCGGGAAAACGGCCAGCCGGTTTCCAGCGCCTTCAACGACATCTACTTCTCCACCGCCTCCGGCCTGGAGGAAACCCGCTATGTGTTTCTCGGCCAGAACCACCTGCCGGAACGCTGGCGCGCCCTCGAACAACATGACGTATTCACCATCGGCGAAACCGGCTTCGGCACCGGGCTCAATTTTCTCGCCGCCTGGCAGCTGTGGCGAAAGCTCGCCCCCACAGGAGCGCAACTGCATTTCGTCAGCGTGGAAAAGTTTCCCCTGCGCCTGCAGGACCTGAAGCGCGCGCTGTACCTGTGGCCCGAACTGGCGGAATTCACCGGCCCGCTGATCGAACAGTATCCCCTGTTCCTCGCCCCCGGCGTGCACCGGCTCAGGTTCGACGGTGGCGTGCACCTCACATTGATTATCGACGAAGCCAGCAGCGGATTCGAAAGCCTGCTGCTGGACGACCCGCAAAGAGACAGCCGGGTCAACGCCTGGTTTCTCGACGGCTTTGCACCATCCAAGAACCCGGAAATGTGGAGCCAGGCCCTGTTCCGAGCCATCGCCCGCCTCAGCGCACCACAGGCCACCTTCGCCACCTTTACCTGCGCCGGCATCGTCAAGCGCGGCCTCAAGGACGCGGGTTTCGAGATCCGGAAAGTGCCGGGTTTCGGCCACAAACGGGAAATGTTGCGCGGAGAGTTCACCGCACCAGAACAGCCATTCCGGCATCGGGCCACGCCCTGGCACCTGCCCGAGCCCCTTGCGGCAAACGTCGGGGGAAAAATCAAAAAAGTCGCGGTGATCGGCGCAGGTATTGCCGGCGCCAGCGTTGCCCGGGCACTGGCGGAGCGGAACTTCAGGGTGCAGGTATTCGAGCAGGGAGCGGCGCCCGGCAGTGGCGCCTCCGGCAATGACCAGGGCATTCTCTACGCGAAACTCTCCCCCAAGCCGGGCCCCAACGGCGACTTCAACCTGCTGGCCCTGCTCTACGCCCAGCGCCTTTATCCGCAAGTATGTGCGCAGGCGATCCACTTCGGCGGCCTGCTGCAACTGGCGCAGGAGGAAAAGGAACAGCAGCTGCAGCAGCAGATTGTCGAACAGCTCGCGCTGGACGCCAGCTCGCAGCTGGCACGCCCGGTGGATGCGCAGCGGGCTTCGGAACTGGCCGGCGTAGAACTCAATACTCCCGGCCTGTTCTTCCCCGCCGCCGGCTGGCTGCAGCCACAGCAGGTGTGCGCAGGCCTGTTGCGCCACGACAATATTGAACTGCGGTGCAATACCGCAGTGCTCGACCTGAACCGCAGCGATACCGGCTGGCACATCGTCGGCGAGGATGCACAGTGGCAGGCCGATGCCGTGGTGCTCTGCTGTGCCAACTTCAATCGCCGCTTCCCGGCGACAGCGCCGCTGCCACTGCAGCCGATTCGCGGCCAGGTCTCGTTTGCCGAGGCCACGGAAAATTCACGAGCATTAAAAGTGGCACTCTGCGGTGAGGGCTACATTGCTCCCGCCCACATTCCTGGCCACAGCCCAGGCCACACCTCCGCGTACAGGGGCGCAGCCCACACGCAACACAGCTTCGGTGCCACCTTCAAGCTGAAGCAGACGGACACCGGGATCCGCGCCGAAGAGCACCGGGAAAACCTGGCAACACTCGCCGCATTGTTGCCGGGGATTGCCCGCGACTTCGAACAGCAGACACTGCGCGGGCGTGCTGCGCTGCGCGCGGCAACGCCGGACTACCTGCCGCTGGCGGGCCCGGTGGCGGAGTGGCAAAAACTGGAAAGTACCTATGGCGCGCTGCGCAAGAACCGAAAGCAGCTGATCGAGCGGCGCTGCCCCTACCAGCAAGACCTCTATGTACTGGCCGGTCTGGGGTCGCGCGGCTTTACCTATGCGCCGCTGGCCGCGGAAGTGGTTGCCGCCTGGATCAGCGGTGAAGTGATGCCGGTTTCCGCGGAGCTGGTAAAGTCCCTGCACCCCATGCGCTTTGCCATTCGCACCCTGGGGAAGAACCGGCCGCTGGAACTCTGACCGGAATCAGACTCGCCAGAGTTCAGGCCGTTTCGTCGGTGGATTCCAAACGCGGTGGCTGCAACAGCGGGCCGCTGCCGGAGCCGCAGGCAACGATGGATTTCATTGCCGCCTCCACAGTGACGTGGGGCAGGATCTCCACACAGTCCGCCGGCAGGTGATAGACAAACCCGGAAGTTGGCACCGGCGCGGTGGGCACGTACACGGTATAGTCCCCGTTCTCGTGCTGGGAGGTGACAATGGCAGTCACGGACAGCGGGTTGTCGACGCCGTGAATTTTGGCCCTGGCCACCGGCCCGGACAGCACGCCTTCACTGCCGGCGCCACCGATAAACTGCAGCACCAGGTCCTTGATGGTGTTGTAACCGGGCGCCAGCTTGCCCAGCCAGTGGTCGACGTGCCGGTGCACCCAGCGCCCGACACTGGTTTTAACCAGCAGGCCGATCAGGAAACACACCGCCAGGATCAGCGCTATCACCAGCAGCTGGGCAAAGGTATCCTTGAATTGCGTGTGGGCTTCCATCCACTGGGTGACCGGCGCCACCAGTTCACTGATCTGGCCAAACAACCACTGGAACAGCAGAATGAAAATGGCGATGGGCAGAACCACCGCCAGCCCACCCAGCAGGGTGAGAGTGACAAAGGCTTTTATTCTGGTCATAGGTTAGGGTTCGAACTGCCAATAATCAAAAATGTGCCGCGAGCTTACCACTCCCCGGATAAACAAAAACTGAATTCCATGAAATCTGCGACGTCTATCTCCCGTCTTCCCCATCTAGCCCGCCTCTCCCACCTGCCCGGTCTCCCCTGCCTGCTACTCGGCTTGCTGCTGGCCTGCACCGCCTGTGCGCAGGAGATGATCCAGCCAGAGGCGGTGACGTACGAGGTGCTGGAGAAGCGCGAACGCGCCGCCGACCACTTCACCCAGGGGCTGTTTTTCGACGGCGAACGCTGGCTGGAAAGCAGCGGGCTCTACGGCCGCTCGTGGCTCGCGGAATATACCGACCCGGGGCGCAACCCCCTAAGGCGCAAATGGCTTGCTCCCAACCGTTTTGCGGAAGGGCTCGCAGTGCTCAACGATAAAATCTACCTGCTCACCTATCGCGCCGGCGAACTGCAGGTGTACGACCGCAACACCTTCAACCGGGAACAGGGCTTCACCTACCGCGGCGAGGGTTGGGGACTCACCACCGATGGCCAGCAGCTGATCATGAGCGATGGCAGCGACCGCCTTAGCTTTCGCGATCCCGAGGACTTTTCCATCACCCGCACCATCAGGGTCCACGGCGGTGGCGAGCAATGGAGCCGGCTCAACGAGCTGGAATTCGTGCACGGACTTGTCTGGGCGAATATCTGGCAGGATCCGCGGATCATCGCCATCGACCCGGCGAGCGGCCTGGTGAAAGGGGTATTGAATCTGGATCAGCTGCGGCGGGAAAGCCTCGGCCCGCAAGCGGATGTGGATGCCGTGGCCAACGGCATCGCCTGGGACCGGGCGCGCAACGGGCTGTGGGTGACCGGCAAATACTGGCCGGCGCTGTACCTGATCCGCCCCCGGGGCATGGGCTTCTGAGACGCGGGTTGCCGGTACGGGAACTTATGGCGAGAGTGGCCGGGCAAGTGTGGTCG
>Ga0207814_100149_pt1 | contig 66152 bp, 63 predicted proteins | sample TtaePargueraPR_7_FD_187755 | JGI IMG/M metagenome (GOLD analysis project Ga0207814, IMG submission 187755) | Aerobic enrichment media microbial communities from Bioluminiscent Bay, La Parguera, Puerto Rico - Tt and P1 (2) (SPAdes) | ecosystem: Environmental > Aquatic > Marine > Unclassified ... | reverse complement strand
TCAGGCCGTGCGCACGATAGTCGGTGATGCCGGCAGCCTTCACTTTGGCCATGGCGGCGCGGACCATTTCATCGTCTTCGTTGTGAACACCTGCCGTCAGTCCGGTCCTGGCCACGGCCGCAAAGCACTCTTCGAGCAAAGCAGGCGGAATGCGCGGAAATCGGATTGGGTCGGTACCGAAGGTGGAAAATTTGAAGGCCGCAACACCTGCCTCAGCCTGCTCGGCAATGCGGGCCGCGCCCTCCTCGGGATTGATGGTGCCATAAAGGGCGAAATCCACCCGCGCCTGCGGGCTGGCATGCTCGACCTTGATGCGCACGGCCTCTGCAGAACAGACCAGATTGCCCTCGTCATAGGGCATGTCGACAATGGTGGTGACGCCACCGGCGGCGGCCGAGCGGGTCGACCAGATGAAATCTTCCTGGTTCTTTTGGCTCAGCGAATGGGTCTGTGCATCAATGGCGCCAGGCAAGATCATGGCCGTGCCCAGATCGTGGCGCTCAGCGGCCTGCGGCCCCGCGCCCTCGCCAACCAGCGCAATCTTGCCATTGTGCACCGCCACATGGCCGCGCTCGATGACCCGGTCAGGAAGCACCACGGTGCCGGTCAGGCTGAGATCGAAATCGGACATTGTTCAGGTCCTTGGTTATCAGGCGTTGGCGCGCGCGCCCTGCCCGGTCCGGCGGGTCAGGGCCCGCTCGATGGCCGAGAGGCCGTCATAGATGAGCACGGCGAGCGCCCCGACGATGAGGCCGCCTTGCAGCACGAATGCGGTATTGCTCGAGAGCAGCCCGGCGATGATGACTTCGCCCAGCGTCCGGGCGGCCACGGTGGAACCGATGGTTGCCGTGGCCAGGGAAATGACCGTGGAGAGGCGCACGCCGGCGAGAATGACGGGCAGCGCCAATGGCAATTCGACACGGATGAGGCGCTGGCTGCCGGTCATGCCCATGCCACGGGCGGCTTCGGTTACCGAAGGGGGCAGACCTGTAAGGCCGGTCAGCGTGTTTTCGAAGATCGGCAACAAGCCGTACAGAAACAGGGCCACCAGGGTCGGCGCGGTGCCGAAGCCGAGCATGGGCACGGCCAATGCCAGCACGGCCACCGGCGGAAAGGTCTGTCCGACATTAGCAAGGCTTCGCGACAGCGGCAGGAACTCTGCACCAAAGGGCCGGGTCACCAATATGGCCAGACCCACGGCTACCGCAGTGGCCAGCGTGGTGGCGATGAGGACAATCAGCAAGTGGTTGAGGGTCAGATCGAGCAGACTGCCCTGGTTGTAGATCACCGGCTGGTTGTTCTTGGCCAGGGGTTCGAAGAGAAAGGCGAAGGTCTCCGGGCTGACCAGAAACACGACCAACAGGGCCAGGACGAGCAGGCGAATGACAAGGCCAATGCTCATGACGGCCTCGCTGCAGCTCTTGCCAGGTCAGCGCGGCTGACCTGCCCAATCAACTGGCCATTGTCGCTGACCGGCAGGGCATCGCGTCCTGACCAGAGGCATTCGGCATAGGCCTCGCGCAGGCTGGCGCTGGCTTGTATAGGGGCACCCTTGGCTTCCCCCGGCTGGACCAATGATGCGACCCGGGCCAAAGACAACAGCCGGAACGGCCTGTCGCCGCCAATCAGCTCGGCGACGAAATCGGTTGCGGGGTTGGCCAGAATATCCTGGGGCGTCGCATATTGCAGCAGTTTGCCACCATCCATGACGGCAATACGGCTGCCGAGGTGAATGGCCTCCTCCATGTCGTGGGTCACCAGAACGATCGTGGTGTTGAATCGTTTCTGGATGGCGAGGAGATCCTCCTGCGCCTTGGCCCGGATGACCGGGTCGAGCGCGCCGAAAGGCTCGTCCATCAAGAGGATATTGGGCTCGGCAGCCAGGGCCCGTGCTACCCCGACGCGCTGCTGCTGGCCGCCGGAGAGTTCATTGGGCATGCGATCGCGGAACTGGGCCGGATCAAGCTGGAACAGGTCCAGCAATTCGTCGACACGCGCCGAAATCCGTGCCGCGTCCCACCCCAGCAGATGCGGCACGGTGCCGATGTTCTGGCCCACCGTGCGGTGCGGGAAAAGGCCGTGACCCTGAATGGCATAGCCGATGCGGCGGCGCAGTTCGTGCGCCGGAACGCTTCGTGTGTCCTGCCCGTCGATCAGGACCTTGCCCGAAGTGGGCTCGACCAGCCGGTTGATCATGCGCAAAAGAGTGGTCTTGCCCGAGCCCGAGGTACCAACAATGGCACAGACATCGCCTGCCTCGACCGTCAAGGATACCTTGTCGACGACGGTGGTCTGGCCATAGACCTTGGTCAGCTCCTGGATATCGATCATCGGGCACGCTCCTTGGTGCTGACCATTTCGACAAAGGCATCGAGGATGACGGCCGCCGCGAAGGCCAGCGCCACCGTTGGCACGGCGCCGAGCAGCACCAGATCCATCGCCGTCTGGCCGATGCCCTGAAAGACGAAGACGCCAAAACCGCCGCCGCCGATCAGCGCAGCGATGGTGGCAAGGCCGATGTTCTGCACCAGCACAATGCGGATGCCGGTCAGAATGACCGGAAAGGCCAGGGGCAATTCCACCGAGACGAGTCGTTGCCGGCCGGTCATGCCCATGCCGCGGGCCGCGTCATTGGCAGCTTCGGGCACATTGACCAGGCCCACCACCGTGTTGGACACGATGGGCAGCAGCGAATAGGCAAACAGGGCCACCATGGCCGGCGCCGTGCCGATGCCCGAAATACCGATGGCGGAGGCACCGGGTATATTGGCCGCGACCCAGGCCAGAGGCGCAATCAGCAGGCCGAACAAGGCGATGGAGGGGATGGTCTGGATGATGTTGAGCGTGTTCAACACGGCCGCCCGCAGGCCTCTCACCCGGTAGAGGAGGATGCCGAGCGGCACGCCCGCAACGATGGCGAGGCCAACAGAACCAAAGGCCAGCAGCAGATGCGTTCGCGACTCTGCCCAGAAGGCGGGGGCCCTGTTGGCATATTCCTTGAGGATCGAGAGATCGTTCCAGGCGCCGGTCCAGAGCAGCAGGCCAAGTGCCCCCGCCACCAGAGCGAGAATGCCGATGCGCTGCCAGGGTCCGAAGCGCAACCTGGCCAGAGCATCGGTGACCATCAGCGCGAAAGCGAAGAGCAGCAGCCAGAATCCGGCGCCGGGAGACACGCGCGCAAAGGTGTTGTCGGGTGGCGTCAGATAGCTTGCGGAGCGACCGATCAACACCGCCAGGGCGGTGAGCAGAACGAAGCCCGTGATGAGCTTGATGCGGGTTCGGTCGCGCAGCAAGGCGATGACGATGCCGGCAAGGACCAGCAGGCCCAGTACGAGAGCTGGCAGCGTATCGAGCGCGGCCGGGATCGGCAGCCCCTCGCCCAGCACGATGCGATTGGCCCGAAACACGGAAAAGGGCAGAAATGCGCCGGCCACGGCGATGAGGGCGATCAGGACCCCAAGCTTGTCCAAGGCCAAGCGGAGCGAACGGACATTGCTGGCGATATCGGCGGTAGTCATGGCGCCCCCTCGCTGCCCCTTTGGGCGATGTGCCAGCGCGACCACCTCCTGGTCGGCCGATCCGGGAGACGGCGCGCGCCAGGCGCGCCATCCCTTCTTATCGGTGCCTCATGCGAGGCAAGGCCCGGTACCTCAGCTCAGAAAGCCGTTATTGGTGAGGAAGTCCGTGGCCACGGCGGAAGCGGCTTCACCGCCCACCTGCACCCGGCCGTTGAGCTCCTGCAGGGTCTCCAGCGTCAGCGCTTCGAAGACCGGCTTCAGCAGTTCCTCGATCTGCGGATATTCGTTCAGCACCTCTTCCCGGATGATTGGGGCCGGCTGATAGACCGGCTGCACGCCCTTGTCGTCCTCAAGTACCTTCAGACCGGAGGGGGCGATGCCGCCGTCGGTGCCATAGACCATGGCGGCATTGGCGCCGTTGGTTCCCTGGGCGGCCGCCGCGATGGTGGCTGCCGTGTCGCCGCCCGACAGGGTGATCAGCTGATCGGGGGAGAGGGTAAACCCATAGACTTCCTGGAACTTGGGCAGGGCGGCCGGTGAGTTGACGAACTCTGCGGACGCGGCCAGCTTCACTTCACCGCCACCGGCTACATATTCGCCGAACTGGCTGAAGGTATCGAGACCGTTGGCGTCGGCGAGGTCCTGGCGAATGGCCACTGCCCAGGTGTTGTTGGCCGGCGACGGGGTCAGCCAGACGATGTTGTTGGCTTCGTAGTCGAGCTTCTTGGCTTCCTCATAGGCGGACTGGGCATTGTTCCAGAGCGGATCGTCAGCGCGCTCGAAGAAGAAGGCGGCATTGCCCGTATATTCGGGATAGATGTCGATTTCGCCCGCGGTGATGGCCTCGCGCACGATGGGCGTGCCGCCGAGCTGGATGCGGTCTTCGACCGGAATGTCGTTGGCTTCAAGCACCTGCTTGATGATATTGCCCAGGACCCCGCCTTCGGTGTCGATCTTGGACGACACCACCACCTGCGCCTGCGCGGCGGTGATGGTCAAGGCAAGTGCGGTTGCCGCACCCACAAGCATTTTCGTTAGGCGCATGACTGTCTCCTTTGTGAGCCGGATTGGCCGGCTGTCCCTACCCAAGTGCACTGTCAGTATTTGACAGGGGCCGTTCCGCCCCGGTCTGCGGGCCGAGCGCAAAAAACTCGTCCAATTCCATAATGGCGGAGTGCGCAATCAGTTCAGCGACAAAGCCATCGGAGGCCAAAGCGGCCTCCACCGCCTCGACTTCAGCCGATAGCGGCCTGTCATGCTCGTAGAAGGCGGCGTGTTGCCGGACGAGGTTGTAGACCATGCCCGGAACATTGCCCGGCCGGTCGCCGGAAATATCCATGGCCTGGGCCGCCAGCAGTCCCTCAAGGGCGGCAAGGCGACGCAGAGCACCGGCCTGGCGCTCGAACCGCTCGACCACCAGCGGCAGAAACGCAGCCTCGTCTTCGAGCCCATTGGCCACCACCAGGGATTGGGCCGAGATGGCGTTGGAGAGCGAGAGGCAGCGGACGAAAAGTTCGCCGGCCAGCTTGATGATGGGGCCGAAGCCGGTGGCGATGGCACCGGGTGCTACCAGATTGACGGGCAGATTGCGCCGGCCCCCATTGCCGAGCAGCACGCAGCGATTGAACGAATTCCTGGCAACATGGGCGAGTGCCAGCTGCGCCGTCTGCAGAAAGACAGTGACATCGAGCGGCAGCGAGCCGCCGGAGGTAAGCACCTGGCCGCCAGCGACCACCGGATTGTCATCGGTGCGTCCGGTTGCGGCCAAGACGGTTCGCCCGGCCACAACGAGGCTCTCGAACGCGGTGGCGAAAACCTGGCTCATCATGCGGATCGAGAGCGGGTCCTGCACATGGGTGCCCATGGGCCAGTCCCAGCCCATGGCGTTGAAATAGAGCCAGGCACCGATACCGGCTTCGCGTTCGGTGCCGACATGGGCCACCGCTTTCCAGGGATCGCGCGATGCCCCCAGGGCGCCGGCCGTGGTCAGGCCGGTGGCCAGCATCACGCGCACTGCACTTGCGGCCTGCCGGATGGCGCGCATGGCGGCCGCATAGCCCACAGCATTGGTGGACACCGAGGCGAGGCTATCGCGCGGCGCAAGCTTGAAGGGCCTTAGTCCGGCCCGGGCCATGGCCTCCGCGGCAGGCAGGCGCTCGCCGCGATGATAGGCTTCGCCCACGCCAGTGAGGACAGCGCCGATCTGCCCCATCAGGCCAATATCGGCGCAGCCGATGGAGCCGGTGCGGCGGACCACGGGGATAACGTCGGCTGCAAGCAGTTTCTGATAGGCCTCGACCAGATCGGGCGTGCAGCCGACGCGGCCGGTCAAAGCCATGTTGACGCGGATCGCCAAGGCGTTGCGGATGACTTCGAGCGGAAAGGCGCTGCCGGTGCCGAAATGATGCGCGCGGACGAGGCCGGTGCTGAAAGCTTCCAGATCCTCCTCGGACCAGGACACGTCCTTCATGGCCCCGACGCCGGTCGTGGCCCCATAGACCGGCTGGCCGGCATTGATGGTGTCTTCCACAACCTGGCGGGCATGCTGCACGCGTTCGAGTGCAGCCTTGTTGGCGACGATGCTGGCCTGGCGCGCGCCGATGCGGACGAAGTCGGCGAAGCTGAGGGGCTTACCCTTAAGCTCGATCGTTGCCGGGGGGATGTTCGCCTGGGCGTTCACGTCTGTGGGGTCTCCTTGCATCGGTGACGCTATTGGAAATTTCTCGACCATGGGATATCCCAAAAGCTGAACAGGCTATGTTCCGTCTGTGAGCGCCGGCAAGACAGAGAGGCAGCGACATGGACAGCTCGACCCTGGTCCTGGTCGATGCCATTCTCAAGGCGGGTAGTCTGCGGGCCGCTGCCCGTATCGCCGCACGGCCGGCGGCCAGCGTATCGGCCGCACTGGATCGGCTCGAAGCGAGCCTCTCGACCACCCTGTGCCAGCGGGCCGGGTCAGGGTTGATCCTGACCCTGGAGGCCAACCGCTTGGCCCCCGAGATCGCAGGGGCCGCTGCATTGGCGCGTCGTCTCTATGCCGCGCAGGCCGATCCTTTCGCATCAGGCGTGCGACTGCAAGCGCTGGGACGATTTGTTGAAGTGGCCGAGCGCGGCAGTATTCGCCAGGCGGCGCGGGCGATGATGCTCGGGCAACCACAATTGTCCCGGCAATTGGCACATCTGGAGACGGCACTGGGGCACCGGCTGATCGAGCGCGGAACGGACGGGATCAGCCTGACGCAGGCGGGGCAATCGGTTCGGGAGACCAGCGAGGCCCTGTTGCAGGTGTGGGGGCAGATTTCCCGGTCGTCCGAGGATCGCTTCCGGCGGACACAGGCGACGGTGCGGCTCGGCTCAATCATGCCGCTGGGCTATGAGAGCGAGATCGCTCGCCAATTGGCCAGGCTGACGGCGGGCTGGATGGCGACGCATCCCAGGCAGCCGCTCTTCGTCAGCTCCACCACGGCCGAGGAACTGCTGCGCGGACTCAAGAGCGGGGTGTTTGACGTCGCCCTGCTCGATACCGAGCAATTGCCTGCCGATCTCGAGGGCGCCCGGATCGTGACATCGCCATTGGCCATTGTGGGTGCGGGCGGCAACGACATTGCACAGGCGCTGTCGTCCCGGCCGATTGCCCTGCCCAGCCCGAGAAGCGGACTGCGCCTGCGGATCGACACCCTGCTGGACATGACGTTCGAGCCGCAGCAGCGCGACCGGCTGCAATTGCTCGAGATCGACTCCATTCCGGTCATCCTCAATCTGGTCTTGCACCATGGCTTCGTGTCGGTGTTGCCTCTGGCCTCGGTGGCCAGCATCCGCCCGGAACTGCACAACATTGCGCTGCCGCCCGATTTCGACATGCATTATTGGCTGTGCTGGCCCAAATCTGCCGGGCGGCCGGATGCCGGCATGGCGGTCCTCGATGCCATCCGACGTGCAACCACACCGTCCCCGGTCTAGTTGTCCCGGGGAGGGTTGCGCCGGCGCGGTGCGGCCATCGTTCGGACAAGGGAGACATCGCGTCATGGATCGACATTTCGATGCCGTCATCATCGGCGCCGGCCAGGCGGGGCCGCCGCTGGCCGCGCGACTGGCTGGGGCTGGATTCGAGGTTGCGCTTGTGGAGCGGGCCCAGGTCGGCGGAACCTGCGTTAATACCGGCTGCACGCCGACCAAGGCGATGGTGGCCAGCGCCAAAATCGCGCATTCGGTTCGCCAGGCCAGCGAGCATGGCATTCACGTGTCGCGCGCGCCGATCGTCGACTTCCCCTTCATTCTCGGTCGAGCCCGCACGATCAGCGCCAATTCGCGCAATGGTCTGGAGACGTGGCTCGGCGGCATGGACAAGCTGACGCTCCTACGCGGCCATGCGCGGTTCGAGGGGCCCCAGCGCTTGCGGATCGGCGACGACATGATTTCGGCCGAACGTATCTTTCTCAATGTCGGGGCCCGGGCGAGTATCCCCGATCTCCCAGGGCTCGACGAAATCGAGCCGCTCACCAATTCCAGCATTCTGACCCTCGATACCCTGCCGGAGCACCTTGTGATCATCGGGGGAAGCTATATCGGCCTTGAATTCGCACAGATGTTCCGGCGGTTCGGCTCGCGCGTCACTATCATCGAAAAGGGGGATCGCCTTGCCAAACACGAAGACGCAGAGGTCTCCGACTGCATTCGCGACATCCTCGAACTGGAAGGCATAACCATCCGCACAAGTGCGGAGTGTGTGCGGTTCTCAAGCAATGGTCACGGACCCGTAGTCTCGGTCAACTGCAGCGAGGGGGAACCGGATATTTCCTGCTCCCACGTGCTGCTCGCGGTCGGCCGAACGCCCAATACGGGTGATCTCGGGCTCGATCACGCCGGGGTGGCGCTGGATGAGCATGGCTATGTGAGCGTCAATGACCGGCTCGAGACCAATGTACCGGGCGTCTGGGCGCTGGGCGATTGCAATGGCCGCGGGGCCTTCACGCACACCTCCTACAATGACCATGAGGTGGTGGCAGGCAACCTGCTGGAGGGTGAGGACCGGAAGATCTCCGAGCGGGTTTCCACCTATGCGCTCTACATCGACCCACCTTTGGGCCGGGCTGGTCTCTCCGAGGCGGACGCGATCGCCAAGGGACACAAGGTACTGGTCGGAAAGCGGCCGATGACCCGGGTCAGCCGCGCGGTCGAGAAGGGCGAGATCCAGGGCCTGATGAAGGTGGTGGTGGACGCAGACTCAAGAGCGATCCTGGGCGGCGCTATCCTGGGGCCAGGTGGCGATGAGGCGATCCATACCATTGTCGACATGATGCAGATGGGCGCCTCGATCGACGCGCTTCAGCGGACAATGCATATTCACCCGACCGTGGCCGAGCTGGTGCCAACTATCGCCGGAGCCCTTGAGGAGGTCTAAGTCATCCAGGCCGGCCGCCGGAATTGCCTCGATACCGGCAATCCTGTGGCCTTGCATTTGGGATTCGTTCATCCGAACCGGTTAGCCTTGCCCGATGATCCTCCTGGAACGGGGGCAACCATGCCTGCGAGCGCCAGGCGGGGGAGTTGGCGGCGCGTGCCTTATCAAGACGAGCAATCGGTACAGGAAGAGGTCGATCGCCTGCTCTCGGGGCGGACCCGGGATATTCGCCTCAGTAGCGAATTGCAGGCGCGGTTTCGCGAGCGCTCGTTCAAGCAGACCTCCAAGATCATCCGTGCATGGATGATATGGGTGATCGTGCTCGATGTCCTGGCGATGATCGTGAACCTGCTCCTGCTGCCCCGCGAACCAGCCGTCGCGATGCTTGGCCCGGCCTTGTTGATGCCGCCTGCGGCGCTCGCCGTCTACCTGGCCTGGGCACGCAAGCTGCCCTTCGCCGCCCTTGATGCCGTCCTGACCCTGGGCATGCTGGCCATCCTGCTTTCCGTCGCTCTGATGAGCTATGTGGCCGGCGATGAGCTGCAGGAGCGCTATCTCAGCGTCATGCTGTTTGTCGCTGTCACGGCCATCATCATTTTCAACGTGCCGCAATCGGTGACCTATGCGATCTCGGGCGCCGGGCTGGCGCTTTACCTGGTCTTTCAGCTGGCCCACCCGGCCCTCGGTACTGCCAGCGCCTTCGCGGCCTTCCTGTTTTTCGCCAGCGGTGTGACGGCCACGGTGGTGGCGCGACAGACCATGACCATCCTGGCGCACCGGACCTTCCTGCTCGAATTGCGGGACGCCCGAAGGGTGGCCGAACTCGCCAGCGCCAATGCCAAACTCGAGCAGCTCTCCCGGACCGACCCGCTTACGGGGCTTTCGAACCGGCGCCACTCCGATGATGTCCTGGCCATGCTCTTTGACCGGGACAGGCCGTCCACATCCTCCCTGGCGCTGCTGATGTGCGACATCGACTGCTTCAAGGCGCTCAATGACCGGCTGGGACATCTGGAAGGTGACAAGGCGCTCGCCGCTGTCGCCCGGACCATCACGCGATCGGTCCGCCCGAAGGATCATGTCGCGCGCTTTGGCGGCGAAGAGTTTTTGGTCGTGCTTGTCGATGTGAACACCCAAGAGGCGCAGTCCATCGCCCAGGACATCCGGTTGGGCGTTGAAGCACTCAAACTTGCCAATCCGGGCTCGTCCGCGGGACCGGTGCTGACCATCAGCATCGGCGTTGCCGCAGAGGTGGATCACCCCGGCTGCACAGCGTCCGAACTGCACCGGGCCGCCGACGCAGCCCTCTACCATGCCAAGAGCCAGGGCAGAAACCGCGTCGCCCTGGCTTCGGGCGGCACCGCGCAGCGCCGCCACGCCTCCTGACGGGTCCCACCGACTGAGCCTCTCGAACGAAAAAAGGGCCGGTGTGACCACCGGCCCTTTTCGCGTCTGGAAGCGTGATTTCAGCGCTTGGCGCCGAACAGACCCCACAGCCCGGTCACGGTCAGGGCGGCGAAAGCCATCTTGAGCGTGTCCCACACCAGGAAGGGCTGCACGGCCTTGGCGAAGGCAGAGGCCACAACATTGGTCTGGTCAACCCAGGCGGCCTGGCCGGCCATGGCCACCAGCCACGCAAAGCCGAAGGCGTAGAGCACGGCAGAGCCCACGAGCATGGCGCCGAACAGGGTGAAGGGGCGGCCGGACGCGCCACGATCAGCGGCAGCGCCGACGATGGCAGCCAAAGCGAGGAAGCCGATGAGGAAGCCGCCAGTCGGGCCGACGAGATAGGCCAGACCGCCGCCGGTGGCGAAAACCGGCAGGCCGAGTGCGCCTTCGAGAAGATAGGCAGCAACAGTGGCAACGCCGATGCGCAGGCCAAAGGCAGCGGCCAGCGCGGCAATTGCAAAGCTCTGCAGGGTCACGGGGACCGGCCACACCGGGACATTGACCTTGGCGGCGGCCGTGATGAGCATGGTGCCGATGAGGACGATCGCAGCATTGGTTGCCAGCTTGGCGACATCGCCTTTTGGCTGGAATGCACCGAGCAGCGTGTTGGGCGTGGTCAAAGTCACAGCCATTTCATACCTTCCGTAATTGATAGGGACCAACCCCCTCCCCGGGGTGGTCTGGTCCGGACACAAGCTTCTTACGGTTTCGTTACCACAGGCGCAATGGCCAGCACTTCCTCACCCCTTACCTTCGACACCGAATTCGTTGCCCGAACCGGCGAGGCAATTGCCGTTGCCCCTGGCGTCACCCGGGTCACGGCCCCCAACGCCTCCCCTTATACCTTTACCGGCACGAACAGTTTTCTCGTGGGGCATCATGAGGTTGCCCTGGTCGACCCCGGACCGGAAGACGGTGCGCATGAAGCTGCCCTGATTGCGGCGATCAGTGGCCGCAGGGTGACTGCTATCCTGCTTACGCATACCCATCGCGACCATAGTGCATCGGCGCAAGAACTGGCGCAGCGGCTGGACGCTCCGCTCTGGTTCGGTGGTCGCCATCGTCTGTCCCGTCCGCTGCGCCGGTTTGAGATCAATCCGATTCGCAATTCATGCGATTGGGATCTGGTACCGGACCGGACGCTGGTGGATGGCGAGACCATGCTGGCCGGCGACATGAACCTGGTCGTTCATGCGACGCCCGGGCATTGCGCCAATCATCTCAGTTTTGGTGTCGCCGGAGGAGACATCATGCTCTCGGGCGATCATGTCATGGGCTGGAATTCTACCCTCGTCTCGGTGCCGGATGGCTCCATGGCTGATTACTTTGCCTCGCTGGACAAGGTCATTGCCCTGCCCTACCGGCGCTACCTGCCAGCACATGGCGGCGATATCGCCAACGGCCCTGCCCATGCCGCCGCCCTCAAGGCCCATCGGCAGATGCGCAATGAACAGCTCCTCGACGCTGTCCGGCAAGGTGCACGAACCGTTCGGGCGGCGGTCGACGCGATCTATCCCGCCCAACCGGCCCGGGTGCGCTTTGCCGCCCGCATGACCATGATGGCGCATGTGGAATATCTGGAGGGATTGGGGCAGTTGAAGGTGAAGCGGGGGGTGTTGGGGATGCGGCTGGAGCTGGCGTAGGCACCCTTCACCACTCCCTTTGGGGGAGAGGTGAAGGAGCTAGTTCCTTTGAAACCCTATTGCCCCTTCGCGACCCGTCTGCCCGCGATGCCGCAGCATGTGGTCGGCCAGGACCAATGCCATCATGGCTTCGCCCACCGGCACGGCACGGATGCCCACGCAGGGATCGTGGCGGCCCTTGGTGATGATGTCGGTGTCTTCATTGGCCGTCGTGACCGTCTGGCGCGGCGTCAGGATGGACGAGGTCGGCTTGACGGCAAAGCGGCAGACAATGGGATCGCCGTTGGAGACACCGCCCAGGATGCCGCCGGCATGGTTGGAGAGGAAATAGGGCTTATCCTCGCCCGAACGCATCTGGTCGGCGTTTTCGACCCCGGTAAGGCCAGCGGCCTCGAAACCAGCACCGATCTCCACCGCCTTCACGGCATTGATGCTCATCATGGCCGAGGCCAGGTCAGCGCTTAATTTGCCATAGATCGGGGCGCCCCAGCCGGCGGGCACACCTTCGGCCACCACCTCGATCACCGCGCCCACCGAATTGCCTTCCTTGCGCAGCGCATCGAGATAGTCAGCCCAGAGCACGGCGGCCTTGGGATCGGCGCAGAAGAAGGGGTTCTCGCCCACCACGTCCCAGTCGAAATTGGCGTAGTCGATCTTGTGCGGGCCCATCTGCACGAGGCTGGCGCGGATGGTGACGCCGGCAAGCACCTGGCGGGCGATGGCGCCGGCCGCGACCCGGGCCGCAGTTTCGCGGGCCGAAGTGCGCCCGCCGCCACGATAGTCGCGGATGCCGTATTTCTGGTCATAGGTGTAGTCGGCATGGCCGGGACGGTATTTGTCGCGGATGTCCGAATAGTCCTTGGAGCGCTGGTCGGTATTCTCGATCAGCAGCGAGATCGGCGTGCCGGTGGTGCGGGGGCCATCGGTGCGCTCGTCCTCGAAGACGCCGGAGAGGATCTTCACCTCATCGGCCTCACGGCGCTGCGTGGTGAACTTGGACTGGCCGGGTTTGCGGCGGTCGAGATCGCGCTGGATCATTTCCGGCGTCAGCTTGAGGCCGGGCGGGCAACCATCGACCACGACGCCCAGCGCCGGTCCGTGGCTTTCGCCCCAGGTGGTGAAACGGAAAAGATGCCCGAACGTATTGAAAGACATGGCGCGGCCCCAGTTATGCGGGCGTTTTAGGGGGCCGTGGCCAGCCGGTCAATCGACGCTGGCGTCCCAGGTGTTCCGGGCAGAGTGCAAGGTCATCCGGCCATTGACGAAATGGGCGATGACGCCCTGCGGCGGCGGCCAGTTGAGAACATCGCCGCGCGGGGTTCCTTCCACCAGGTGGCGCAGCACCCGCAGCACGCCGCCATGGGCGACAACCACCGCGTGATGGGTCAGCTCACGGGCAAAATCGAGCAGGCGCGCAGCGACATCGTCGTAGTTCTCGCCATTCTCGGGCCGGAACTGCCAATAGCTCTCGTCCCGCTCGCCGGGTGCAAGGGCGGCATGCTCGCGCGCGATTTCGGCATGCAGGCGGCCCTCGAAATTGCCGAAGGAAATTTCGATCAGCCGCTTGTCGTGGATGACCGGCGGCAGCTCGATGTCGAATGCGGCGCGCATGCGGTCCATGGTTTCCGCCGCGCGGCTCAGCGGCGAGGCGAACCAGTTGAGCGAGGCCGGGTCCACCCCTTCGCGCTCCAGCAACTCGCGCAGCAGGATGCCATTGGCGTCGGCCTGCAATTGCCCGGTGCGGTTGAGCGGGATATCTCGGCTACCCTGATAGCGTTGTTCCCGGTTCCAATCGGTCTCACCGTGGCGCGCAAAGTAGAAATCGGGCCATTGGGGGGCAGTCATGGACACTTCCGCGCGGAAAAGGCGCGGCCTTTGTTCGTCTGGAACCTGAGGCCTGCTTGTGGCACACCGTTGACCGGCTGAGCAAGCGCAACACCCTCATAGCTCATCTGTTTTGGAGTCCTGCCATGCCCCTGACCACCCCCGAGATCATCACCGCCCTCGAGGAACTGGTGGGGCGCGACAATGTTGTCGCGGACGCGGCAAAGATGGGCGCCTGGCTCAACGAGCCACGCAAACGCTTCCACCAGAGCGCTGTCGCCGTGGTCATCCCCCCCGATGTCGCGGCGGTGCAGGCGGTCATGCGCTGGGCCAATGAACATCGTGTCGGCATCATCCCGCAGGGGGGCAATACCGGTCTCGTTGGGGCGCAGGTGCCGCTCAGCGGCAATGAAGTGATTTTGAGTCTTCAGAAACTCGACCGCATCCGCTCCATCGATACGGCGGCCGGAGTCATGACCGCCGAGGCCGGCGTCATACTTGAGAATGCCCACAAGGCCGCCGAAGCAGAGGGCGCCATGTTCCCGCTCTGGCTCGCCTCGCAGGGGTCGGCGCGCATCGGCGGGGTACTCTCGTCCAATGCCGGGGGCGTCAATGTGTTGGCCTATGGCAATGCCCGCGAGCTCACCATGGGCGTCGAGGCGGTGCTGGCGGACGGCCGGCTCTATAACGGTCTCAATGCCCTCAAGAAGGACAATACCGGCTATGACCTCAAGGATTTGCTGGTGGGGGCGGAGGGGACGCTGGGCATCATCACGGCGGCCTCGCTAAAAATTTATCCTCTGCCCGAGGACTATGAGACCGCAATCGTCAATGTGGCCTCGCCCGAGGCGGCGCTGGAACTGTTCCAGTTGATGCGGGATCGTGCTGGCGCGCGCCTCAATGCCTTCGAACTCATCCCCTGGATCGGCCTCGACATCCAGCTGCGACACGGCATGCTCGATGCCGATCCAACCGCCAGCGCCTCGCCCTGGTATGCGCTGATCGAATTGACCCGCATGGCCGGGACCGAGCCGGGCGCGCTGCAAACTTTACTGGAAGCGGCTTTCGAGGCGGCGCTGGTTTCCGACGCCGTGGTCGCCGAATCCCTGGCCGACCGTACGCGTATGTGGGCCTTCCGCGAGCAGATGAGCGAATGTCAGAGCCGCGAAGGGGCGTCGATCAAGCACGACGTCTCGGTGCCCATTGCCGCCATACCGCGCCTGATTGCCGAAGGCTCAGCGACCGCCGAAAAGCTGGTGCCCGGCATCCGCCCGGTGCCGTTCGGGCATATGGGCGATGGGAATATCCACTTCAATTTTTCGATGCCGGTGGGTGCCGACCCCAAGGCGTTCATGGCGCAATATGACGAGGCCGTGCACGAAATCATCTATGAGGTGGTGCTGAAGCTGGGCGGCTCCGTCTCGGCCGAACATGGCATCGGTCAGTTGAAGGTGGACCTGCTCAGGCAAGTGAAGGACCCGGTGGCACTGGAGATGATGCGGGCCATCAAGACGGCACTGGACCCCAATGGGATTCTCAATCTGGGGAAGATGCTGGGATAGCCGCTCCCGAGGCTCGATACTGATCGGTCACACTATTCCGGTCACCCCTATGTGCCTTCTTGCACCTGGGGCCTGGCCGGACCATGTGTGCCCCATGCTGCTCAAAGACATCCAGTTCCTCGACGACGCCACGCGTCCCCCGATCCCCAAGCTCGAAGGCGTGACCGAGGCGCAGAAGCTGCCCGGCGAGCACCTCAGGCAAATTCATGATCACCTGCGCGACAATATGAAGGTACTGGGGCGCCTGATCGAGCGTGCCGCGGAAGGGCATGCGAGCGTCGAGGAGGTCAAGGCGGAGACTACGGAGCTCGTCATGATCTCCAATTATCGCCGCTTCGGCACCTTGTGCGGGCAATATTGCCAGTTCGTACACGGCCATCACTCGATCGAGGACTACGCGATCTTCCCCGGCATCGCCGCCCAGGGACCCGCCTTCAAGGCCATTGCCGAGCGCCTGCAGGCCGAGCATGTGGTCGTCCATACCCTGCTCGAACGCCTCATCGATGCGCTGATCAAGTTGGCAGACAGCCCCGGACAATCCAATTTCGAGGATGCCGTGACCGTCTTCCGGGCGCTGGAGAAAGTGCTGCTCAGCCACCTGCACTATGAGGAAGAATCCATCGGCGACGCGCTGGGCTATTTCGAGATCGGGGTCTGAGCATCGCCGGATGAGGGGGGTGTTCGGCATGCCCGAGAGCCCAAAGCTACGCGCTGACCTCCCCTCACCGACCTTCGCTACGCTCCGGCCACCTGTCCCCATTGGGGAGAGGAACAAGGCGCCGACCTCAGAACAAATCCATCTGCCCGCCGCTGCCGGCAGCCTTCTTCCGCTTGGGCTTTTCTGCCGGCGGCTCGGACGTTGAGAGGTCCACCGGCTCGATCAACCCCGGGTCGTCGTCGCGGGCGGAATTGACGCGGGTCGAGACCGGATGAAACTTCAGCACGCCATCTTCGAGCGGTAGCGCCATCTGCGCGGCCTCATGGGCCCTGACGTCGCGGACGTTGAGCCAATCATCCCATTGGGCCTCCTGCATGAGGATGGCCGGCATGCGATCATGGATCACCGAGAGATGGGGGTTGGCCGCGACGGTGATGGTGGCGACGCTGTCCACCTCCTCGCCATTGGGACCGATCCAGTTGCTGTAGAGACCCGCCAGCGCCATGGGCTGCCCGTCGGCGCGGGTGATATAGTAGGGCTGCTTTTTCTTGTCGGGGCCGGTATGCCATTCATAATAGCCGCTGGCCGGCACGATGCAGCGGCCATGTTTGACGCGATCCCGAAAGGCCGGCTTTTCGGCCATGCTTTCCGCCCGCGCATTGACCAATAGCGGAAATTCCCGAGGGTCCTTGACCCAGTGGGGCACGAAACCCCAACGGGCGAAATGCGCCTCCCGTCGCCCTTCGGCCTCCCATATGGCCACGATGGGCTGTGTCGGGGCGATGTTGTAGCGGGGTACGATCTCGACGCTGTTCAGAAGCTTGAACAGCTCCTCCATCATTTCGGGCGGCAGGGTCGAGGCATAGCGGCCACACATAGGCGTGTCTCCTTCACCCTTGCAGAGGTAATCTCTAGGCGCCCGAATCGCAAATCACCCGGATGCACGCCCCCAATGATCGAGCCTCCCAACGCCGCCAGTGTCGGCATCGTCAAGCACGGCAAGATCCTGCTCATCAAGCGTGCATTTGCGCCCTATCAGAACCTGTGGACCTTTCCCGGCGGGCGCATGGAACCTGACGAGACGGTGGAGCAATGCGCCATTCGCGAGGTGCAGGAAGAGCTGGGCCTTACCATCCGCAATCCCCGCCATGCGCTGACCCAGTCGCTCGGTCGCGACGGCAGCTATCGCCTGGCCGTGTTCACTACCACCGATTATGTGGGCCAGGTCCGGCCCTCGAGCGAGATCAGCGACCACAAATGGGTGGACCCCGGCATGCTTATCGCCCTCAGGACCACTTCAAGGCTCGATGACGTGATCAGAGAATGCTTCAAGGTCCTGGGGCAAAGCTGGTAAGAGGGGGCATGGATGCGTTGAACTCTTCACTTCCGGCATGCGGCCCCACCCCACCCTCAGTCCCTCCCCATCGAGGGGAGGGAGGCGCAGGGTCGCAGCGCTTGGGTTCATCGTCTCCCTCCCCCTTGTGGGGAAGGATCAAGGGTGGGGGTCTGCGCGGCATACTCCTCGCCCTCCTCCTGGCCACCCCGGCCCACGCCATCGACCCGCTCTATCAGCGGCAGATGGAGCGGCTGACCGAGATCATGGGGAGCCTCTATTTCCTGGAGCCGCTGTGCGGCAACGGACAGGAGGATTGGCGCCAGCAGGCGGCCGAACTGATCGATCTAGATGAACCGGACGATGACCGGCGGCAGCGCCTGGCCGGGGCCTTCAACACCGGCTACACCGCCTTCGCGCGCCTGCATCGGCAATGCACGCCCTCTTCCCGCGAGGCGCTGGCGCGACTGCTCGACGAAGCGAGGAGGCTGGCGCGCGACATTCATACGCGTTTTGCCGAGTAGACCCGCCGGCCGGTCCGTGCAAATTGCCTACCCGCTGTTAACCTTCGGCTTACTTCCCCCTTGAGCGGAGACCCGGGCGTGCTATGCCCGGAACCATGAGCACACCCAAGACCATCTTCTCGCCCGCGTCCGGGATCGGTCCGTTCGACCCGCAGCAGTCTGAACGGCAATTGGCTTTGGAGTATCTGGCCGAGGCCTGGAACAGTGCCGAAGAAGACGGCCTGGCCTCTGCTTCACTGGCACATGCCTCGCTGTTTGCCGCGCTCGCGACCTTCGTGAAGATGCATGGCGACGAAGCCACGGCGGACCTGGTCGAGCAGCTTCCCGAGCGTATTCGCAACGGCGAATACAATCTCGAACGCATTCTGCAGTAATTATCCGGCGGCGCTGGGCCCTGCCCTCTTGCCAGGTGGAGCGTGAGGTTCAATGATCCGCGCCGGAGGATCATCCATGCGCCTTGCTGCCCTGTGCCTCGCTGTTCTTGCCGCCGCGCCTGCTGTGGCGCAGGACAATGCCGAGAGCTATCCCTACCCCAAATATGAGATCAGCGCCGATCTGTCGACCTTGCCCGCGCCGGTTGCCGAGACGCGCCAGCGCCTGATCGCGGCGGCGCAGTCGGGCGATATCGAGGCGCTGCGTCCCATCATCGAGGCCCAGACCCATCCGCCCACCGTCTCCTATGGCGGGCCGGACGATGCGGTGGACTACCTCAAAACCTACTCGGCGGATGGCGAGGGTCTGGAAAATCTCGCCATCCTGCTGGAATTGCTGGAGGCCCCCTATGCCGTTTTCGACACCGAGAGCGATGACCCCAGCTATGTCTGGCCCTATCTCGCCGTCGTCGAGGACCTGTCGGCGCTGACCCCGGCACAAAAAGTCGATGCCTATCGCATCCTCACCCATGAGCAGCTGGCCGAGCTTGTCGAACTCGAAGCCTGGTATCACTGGCGCGTCTATATCGGCAAGGACGGCGAATGGCAGGCGTTTGTGGCCGGGGATTGATCAGCCCGCCAGCGCCTCCAGGAACCGCATCGGCTGGCCCTTGCTCGGGGTTACCAATTCGCCCTGCCACATCACACGATTGCCGCGCACAATCGTGCCCACCGGCCAGCCGGTGACAGTGACGCCGTCATAGGGCGTCCAGCCGGCGCGGCTCCTGATCCACTCATTGGTGATGGTCTCGCGCCGCTTCATGTCCACGATAGTCAGGTCGGCATCGTAGCCCACGGCGATGCGGCCCTTGCCTGCAATGCCGAACAGGCGATTGGGGCCGTGGCTGGTCATGTCGACGAAACGCTGCAGGCTCAGACGTCCTGCGTTGACGTGGTCGAGCATGGTGGGCACCAGGGTCTGAACGCCCGTCATGCCCGAATGGCTCTGCGGGTAAGGGTGATCCTTTTCCTCGCGCGTGTGCGGCGCGTGATCCGAGCCCAGGATATCGGCAACACCATTGGCAACGCCCTTCCAGATGCCCTCGCGATGAGCCTTGTCGCGCACTGGCGGGTTCATCTGCGCATAGGTGCCCAGGCGCGTATAGGCGGTTTCGTCCAGCGTCAAATGGTGTGGCGTCACCTCGACCGAGGCCACATCCTTGTGGTCTGCGAGATAGACGATTTCTTCCTTGGTCGAAATATGCAGCACATGGATGCGCTTGCCGGTCTTGCGGGCCAGGTTCACCAGGCGCGTGGTGCAGCTCATGGCCACCTCGGGCGAGCGCCAAACCGGGTGGCTGGAGGGGTCGCCCGGCACGCGCAGGTGCTTGCGCTCTTCAAGCATATATTCGTCTTCCGAGTGGAAAGCGGCGCGGCGGGAGATGGCGCGCAGAATGGCTTCGACGCCATCATCGTCTTGCACCAGCAGCGAGCCGGTGGACGAGCCCATGAACACTTTGACTCCAGCGCAGCCAGGCAGCTTTTCGAGCATGGGCAGCTCGGCGACATTTTCGTGGGTGCCGCCGATATAGAAGGCAAAGTCGCAATGCATGCGGTTGGTGCCGGCGGCGATCTTGGCTTCGAAGGTTTCGCGCGTGGTGGTCAGCGGGTTGGTATTGGGCATTTCGAAAACGCCCGTCACCCCGCCCATGACCGCGCCGAGCGACCCGCTCTCAAGGTCTTCCTTGTGCGTCAGCCCCGGCTCGCGGAAATGCACCTGCGTATCAATGACGCCGGGCAGGATATGCAGACCCTTGCAGTCGACGACCTCGGCTGCACTGCCCTCGATGATGCCGAGCGCGACGATCTTGCCGGCCTTGACCGCGATATCGGCCAAGCCCTCACCATCCTGATTGACCACGGTGGCATTCTTGAAAATCGTGTCGTACTGCGCCATGTCTCGGGTCCCGCTTGTCGGTTTTGTATGGTCTTGTCGATCTGCAAAACCGACATATCGGACGGCAGCTTTGCAAGGCAAGTCACCATGAGCATACATCTGCGCGCCGACCGCGCCCTCTTCCGCTTTTCGGGCCCCGAGGCGCACCGCCTGCTCAATGATGTTCTGACCGGCATCATCCCGGAGAGAGATGACGGGCTCGCCCATTGGTGGGCCTTGCTTTCGCCGCAAGGCAAGATCCTGGCCGAGGGCTTGGCGATTTGGCGCGACGAGGCCATCTGGACCGATGTGCATGTCGGCGCGGCAGACGATTTCCTCAAACGCATGCGCATGTACAAGCTACGGGCGAAGGTCGAGATCGAGGATTGCCGCGAGAGCCATCGCATGGGCTTTTCAACTGGCGCCATCGAGGGCGCGCATCAGGACAAGCGTGGTGCCGTCATACTAGGCTGGCAGGTTATTGCCTCGCTGGCCGAGGCCGAGACCTGGTCGTCCGGCGATTTGGCTTTCCAAAAGGACCGCATCGCCGCCGGCATCCTGATCCAGGGCAATGACTTTCCAGCCAATGACGCCTTTGCCCACGATATCGGCATGGATCTCCTCGACGGCATCGACTTCGTCAAAGGCTGCTATGTGGGTCAGGAAGTCGTCTCGCGCATGAAGCATCGCGGCACGGCGCGGCGGCGGCCGGTGATCATTTCAGGGATCGAGGGCGACGCCGGTCAGCCGGTATTGGCTGGCGATCGTGAGGCGGGGACCATCGGCCAGGTGGTGGACGGCAAGGCCGTCGCCATCGTGCGGCTCGACCGGATCGCGGACCCGACGGCGGTGACCGTGGGCGGCAAGCCGGTGCGGATCGAATTGCCAAGCTGGGCGAATTACGGTTTCGGCGGACCGGAGGGCGAGGAGTAGCCCTCGTTCTCGAATCGGCTCGATCTGCTATGGCTAGGGCTAACAGTCTGCTAGCCCATTTGATGCCGATGTCCCGCCAAAGCACTCGTGCCTGGCAGCGTATGCTGTCCGGGCGTCGTCTCGACATTCTCGACCCCTCGCCGGTCGATGTGGAGTTGTCCGATATCGCCCATGGCCTGGCGCGCGTGGCGCGCTGGAATGGCCAAACTATTGGCGATTATCCCTTTTCCGTGGCGCAGCACTCGGTTCTGGTGCTTGAGCTGTTCCGATCCGCCAATCCGGAGGTCGAGGCGGTCGCACAATTGCAGTGCCTTTTGCACGATGCCCCTGAATATGTGGTGGGCGACATCATCTCCCCGTTCAAGGCGGTGATCGGGGGCAGCTACAAGGAGGTCGAAAAGGGCCTGCTTGCCGCCATTTTCCTGCGTTTCTCCCTGCCTGCGACCATGCCGGCCAGCGTCAGCAAGCTGGTCAAGAAGGCCGATCAGGAAGCCGCCTTCTTTGAAGCCACCAATCTGGCCGGATTCGATCCGCCTGAGGCGCGGCGGCTGTTCGGCGTACCGGGTCAGTCCGCCTTCGACGTGGAGGCTTTCGACAAACTCATCCGGCCCTGGCCCACCCAGCAGGCGCATGAGCGATTTATGCTGGCATTCGAAGACATTAGCCGCCTCCTTCCCGCCCCCTGACAGTTCCTGTGCAGATTAACCCTAAAGCGGGTTTGCTGTTTCTTGGCTGGCACCGGATGGTTACTGATCCGTTAAGGCCTGTGTGCCGAAGTGGAACAGTATGGAGCGCCTGCGATGAACCTGCCAAGCCGCCACATGCTCATGGGCATGACCCTGGGCGCCATCTGTGCCACCGCGCTCGCCGCGATCGGTCCGGGCTATGTTCTGGAAGCCTTCGCCGACGAAATGCCGGCCGGCTTCGACACCGACAATCTCGTCAAGTTCGACGGTCGTGACTATGAGGTCGACTATGCCGACTGGGTTTCGACCGACCCGCTTTCCTCGAGCACTGTCAAGAAGATAGAAGCCGGCAAGGTAACCTATGTCAGCATCACCACGACCGCCACGGGCACCTATTCAACGGACGGCTTGACCTCGAAGCACGTGCAATATCCGGGCATTGACGTGACCGAGGTCACGCCTGACCGCCGGAACTGGGTGCGCTTCTGGACCAATGGAAGCTGGTACAGTTTTTCGAGCCGCGCCGGTCATTCCTTCCTGCGTCTCAGCGGACCGACCCGCTGACGCTAGGCGCCCACTGCAACCGCGCGCCTGATGGGTGTGCGGCTGCGCACGATGGCCCACTGCGCCACCACAAGATTGATCGCCCAGCCGGCGCCGAGCATGAGGTCACCCACGATCGGTGTCGGCTCGCCGAACATCAGCAGCACGGTAATACCGATCAGCATTTGCGTACTGGCCCCAAGGCCCAGCGCATAGGCCCTGATCATGTGCGGACGATGTTCGTCGAAACGCCGCCGCCGCGCTGCCCGATAGCCCTGCACCAGAAACCAGAGCATGGCCAGACCGGCCGCCGTGCGGAACCAGTAGAGCAGCGGCCCTTCATTGCCCAGCAGCGGATAGAAGTTGGTAAGCCAGAGTCCGGATGTGGCAGCCAGAACTCCGGCAATGACCAGCACGCGCCCAGAGAACCTGTGCCACGGGCTGCGCCGCAAGGTCGTGGAAAACTGTAAAGCGCCGACCAGGGCAAACAAGCAGGCGCTCACGATATGCAAGACCACCGGCACGGGCATGACGAAGAAGCGCGACGTATCCGCAAGCATTTCGGGCGGCGCGCCCACGTCCGCAAAGCGCACGACCATCCGCCCGACTGCGGGCAGCAGGGGCAAGAGACCTAGTACGATCAGCAGGGCCAGCGGCACCCAGTTGCTCAGTCTGTTCGCGTTTGCCGTCATTTGATGCGCTCCGTGGCCGATTGTCCCGGAGCACACCACGAAGCGCGATCAAACAAAATTGCAGATAATTGCCGATACGTTATACATCAACGCATAAGCGTCAGCCGAACAGCCACCCACGCTTGAACTTGTAGAAGACGTGCAACCCGATCTGGGTGACCTTGGTCATGCGCGGCGCCCAGGCCGGGCGGACATAGGTAGCGTGGTAGTGGGTGGCATCGCCCACCTCGGTGAGATAGAGCTCGCCGCGCGTGACCTTGCCAGCGATTTCTTCCGCCTGCTCCCAGGGCTTGCGCTCGGTCACGGTCTCGGGAATGCCGTCGCAGGCAAAGGAGAACTGGCAGGCGTTGCGGCGGTTCTGATTCTGGAACACGACGCCGCAAATGGTGTCGGGATAGCGGTGATCCTTGACGCGATTGAGGATGACCTGGGCCACGGCGACCTGACCGCGATAGACCTCACCGCGCGCCTCGAAATAGATGCCGGTGGCGAGGCACCAAAGCTCCTTGTCGGACAGGCCGGCCATGGGTTCGCCCTGTAGTTCCGTGACGGTCGAAGGGGCCGTGGCGCGGGCATAGGCCAGTTGTTCGGGCACCGATACGGGAAGCGTCACATCGGCCAAAGTCTCGCCTTCGGCCTTGGGGGCGATGCCAGCGATAGCGTCAAGCGCGGCTGCCGCATTGGGGTGCAGGGAAGCAACCGAAATGCGCGGACCGGCCGCCGCCTCAGCGTTGACCTCTGCGTCGGCAATGCTGGACTGGCCAAAGGCGGCGGGATCGGACGGCGCGCGCAGGGCGGCAATCTGCAGACGGGCAGCCTCGAAGCTCTTCGAAATGGCCAGGGCGTCGACCGCGGGACGGATGCGGTCGGTCTTTTCGGCGCGATTGGGACCGGTGAAGCTGGCGCTGGCGAAGAGGTGATCGACGGAGCCGGTTATGATTGGATCAACGCCGGAATAGCTCAGGCTCGCCTGGGCAATTTCGACCGGCTGGGGCTGGCCGGGCAGACCGGCAGTGCCAAGGGGGGCGGAGCCCGGACCAAAGGCTGCGCCAGCGAGGCCGACATAGGCAAGGGGGGCCAGCAATGTCATCGCAAACGTCCTTGCGACAACACCTGTTCGGCTAACCGCTCTGACCGGGCGCATGGACGCGGCCGGCCGGTGGGAAAGGGCCATAAACTCTACTCAACGCTACGCAACACAACTCAAGCCCGGCAAATGTGACGCTCAAATGCCGACTGTCGTGATGATCGGTTATTAAGGTTAGCGCTGGGTAAATGGGGTTCGGGGCGCGCAAAGGGCGCGTTTATGGCCTCCCTGCGGCAATGGGTGCGACAAAGTGTTTCGTGATGAGCCTATTGTCCGCAGGCGGCCATGACCGGCGCGACTTCGTCGGCGAAGTCGGCGACGCGGAAGCGGACGGAGAGCGAACGCGTGGTCGCCGGCGTCACCCGAACGGTCAGATTGGTGGCGCCAATCAGTCCGTCTAGAAAGCTTCTGGCATCCCGCGTGTTGTCGATCAGTATGGCGGTATTGTCTTCATTGACCGGCAGGGTCGAGCTTCTGGCGCGCTGCAAATCATACTGCAGGGTGATGCCGGTATCACTGCCCAGGGCCGACATGGAATTGCCAGCAAAGCCGAAGGCCACCTTGAGCACATCGGCTTCGCAAAAAACGGTGATGGTCGCAGGCGCCCGGCCGCTGGGGCGGGCGGGGATGAGTTGCTCGGATTGGAGCGTCACACTTGTCGCTTCCGGAACGATCCCGCCGGGGCGGAAGATCTCGTCGTAGCAGACAAGGCGCTCGGCATCGTTGTCGATAGGCGCACATTGTGCCCCCGATTGCGCCTGGGACGGCCCAGCCAGCCCCAAAAGCACCAGCAGCGCCAAGATGAATGCAGGACTTCTCACGTACACTGGGCCCTTCCCTTGTCCCGGCACTTGCCGGCCGGCTTTATCACTCATCGCATATAGGCATGCGATCGCAGCTATTTAAGCGGAAGCCTGCGCCAAGGTCAGCCGGGCCACCGGAACACGATAGGGTGAGCAACTGACATAGTCGACGCCCAGCCCGGCGAAGAAATTGAGCGAGGCCGGATCGCCTGCATGTTCCCCGCAAATGCCGATCTTGAGCCGTGGATTGGCCGCACGCCCCCGCGCAATGGCAATCTCGATCATCTCGCCCACGCCTTTTTCGTCAATGGTGACGAAAGGATCGCGCTCGTAGACGCCCTTGCGCTGATAGGCGGCCAAGAAGGCCGGCGCGTCATCGCGGGAGATGCCGAAGGTGGTCTGGGTCAGATCGTTGGTGCCAAAAGAGATGAAATCGACCATGGAGGCGATGTCACCGGCGCGCAAACAGGCACGCGGCAGCTCGATCATGGTGCCGAAGGAAAAGCGGATGCGGTCCGACCGGCCGAGACCGGCATTTTCGAGTATCGCCATGGCCCGCTCGCGGACCCAGGAGACTTCCGTGGCCGTCGAAACGAAGGGCACCATGACCTCAACCGCGACGGGTTGATTCTGCGTTTCGCTCGCGGCGCGGGCGCCGGCCACCACTGCCTGCATCTGCATCTGCAAGATTTCGGGATAGGTGATGGCGAGGCGCACACCACGGTGGCCAAGCATGGGGTTGATCTCGGCGATACGTTCGAGCCGCAGCCGCAGCGCCCGCACCGCCACACCGAGAGAGGCTGCCGTTTCCTCGATTTCCTCGTCGGTACGCGGCAGGAATTCGTGCAGGGGCGGATCGAACAGGCGGACCGTTACGGGCAGGCCCTGCATGGCTGAAAACAGTGCCGAATAATCCCCGGTCTGAAAATCGACCAGGCCGGCAATGGCGCGGGAGCGGGCATCCTCGTCTTCCGACAGAATCATGCGCCTGAGCGCCACCATGCGTTCTGGCGAGAAAAACATATGTTCGGAACGCGCCAGCCCAATCCCCTCGGCTCCGAAGCTGAGGGCGGTCTGTGCCGACTCCACGGTTTCCGCATTGGTGCGCACGGCAATCTTGCGGCTGGCATCGGACCAGCCAAGCAGCTTGCCGATCGCGCCGCCGATCTGGGGTTGGGCCAGGGGCAGTGTGCCCAGATAGACTGCACCATCGGTGCCGTCGATGGTCAGGCGGTCCCCGGCATGAAACTCGCGGTCGCCAATACGACAGACCATTTCCAATGTATCCACCGTCAGGCTGCGAACCCCGGCGACGCAGGGCTTACCGGTGATGCGCGCGATGACGCCGGCATGGCTCGACATGCCACCCCGCGCGGTGAGAATGCCGGTGGCGGCCTTCATCCCTTCGATATCGGCGGGGCCGGTTTCGTTGACCACCAGGATGCAGTGCTTGCCGCGCGCGCGCAGCCGCGCTGCATCGTCGGGGTTGAAGGTGATGATGCCACTTGCCGCGCCCGGGGACACGCCCAGCCCCATGGCTATCGGGGTCGCCTCCTCAGGAGCCTTCAGTCGCGGATGCAGCATCAGCGCCAGACGGCTGGCATCCACCCGCGACACCGCACCCTGCGGCGTCCACACCTTGCGCTCCACCCGGTCGACGGCTGCCTGCAACTCGGCGCCGGCGCTGGCCTGCACCGGCCGCGCTGACAGAAAGGTGACCTTGCCGCGGTTGATAGCCACCAAGCAGGCCATATGCCGCCCGGCCTTGGCATCAAGCAGCTCGATCAGGGCGTTGACGTCACTGGGCAGGCGCGGCAACGGGCTGCCATCAAGCGGTGCCGGGCCCATGGCGCCGGTGGTGGCGTTGCGGCTCAGGAACTGCTCGATATCGCCTTCGGCAAAGGCCTGAACCAGAACGATCTGGCGGCTCCGGTCATCCTCGTGACGTGGCCCGGCCCAGCCGCGCCCGGAAAACCCATAGCTTTCGAATGCCTGCTTGATGGCCTTGGCCAAGGGCCGCGTGGGATCGACCGAATCCTCCGGCGCGGCGGGCGCGGCAATGCCCAGCCGGGCCGGCGCCAATCCGCTATTGTGAGAGGATGCGGAGGTGCGCACCACCAATTGCGGCGGCGAGCCGTCCTTGGCAACGAGCTTATAAAGGCAGGCAACCCAGTGGGTGCGCAGCCGCGTGTCGCGACGGGCACGTTCGGACTGCAATTCTTCCCAGGCGGCACGCGTGATGGCGATGGTGGGAACGGTGGGGAAGCCGGCCTCGCCGACGCGAAAGATCCACCGCGCCTTCCCGGTGAGTAATTTGAGCTGGCCAGCACTCAGGTTCGCTTTCCCCATCGCCGGGGCAATCGCAAACATTTCCTGCGCCAAACTCACCTGGAACCGTCCTGGTCAAACTATTGCGTGCATATTGCCTATGCCCTGCCCCGGCTGCAACAGCACTTGACTTGCCGGGGCTGCGAAAGCATCTCTCCTGCCATGGAAAAAAGGCCGCACCTCGATATTCTGCTCTGCGCACCGCGCGGATTTTGCGCTGGCGTCGATCGCGCAATCCAGATTGTGGAACTGGCGCTTGAGAAATACGGGGCACCGGTCTATGTGCGCCACGCCATCGTGCACAACAAATATGTGGTTGAGGGCCTCAAGGCCAAGGGCGCGGTGTTTGTCGAAGAACTCGACGAGATTCCAGACACCGAGGCGCCGGTGGTTTTCTCGGCCCATGGCGTGCCCAAGAGCGTGCCGGCTGAGGCCAGGACCCGCAACATGTTCTTCCTCGACGCCACCTGCCCGCTGGTGAGCAAGGTGCATGTGGAGGCCTCGCGCCATTTTGAGGAAGGCCATGAGATCGTCCTGATCGGCCATGCCGGTCACCCCGAAGTGATCGGCACGATGGGCCAGTTGCCCGAGGGGGCGGTGACGCTGATCGAGACCGTGGAGGATGCCAACGCCTTCACCCCGCGTGACCCGGAGACCCTTGCCTTTGTGACCCAGACGACCCTGAGTGTCGACGACACACGGGAGATCGTATCGGCGCTCAAGACGCGTTTCCCCGCGATCAATGGTCCGCACAAGGAAGACATTTGCTACGCCACTACCAACCGGCAAGAGGCCATCAAAGCCGTGGCACCGCTGGTCGATGCGATGATCGTGGTGGGCTCGCCCCACTCCTCCAATTCTCAGCGTCTCGTGGAAGTGGCCCTGCGCAATGGCTGCAAGGTCGCTACGCTCGTCGACCGGGCCAGCGAGATCGACTGGTCGATCTATGGCAATATTGCCTCGCTGGGCGTCAGCGCCGGGGCCTCGGCACCGGAAAGCCTGGTCGAAGAGGTGATCGACGCTTTCGCCGAGCGGTATGACGTCAAGGTCGAGACCAAGACCACGGCCGAAGAACACATTGCCTTCAACATTCCCCGCGTGCTGCGCAATCTCGAAGCGGCCTCGGGGCGATGAGCCTGGATCTGTTCGAGACCGAGCGGCTGGTGCTATCCGGCTGGCGGATGGATCAGCTTGACGATCTGGTCGCCCTGCATGGCAATCCCAATGTGTCGCGATATCTGACCGCGAGCGGAGCGCCTTGGACGCGGGAGCAGGCGGAGGCCGCCCTCAGCGGCTGGATCGAACTGTTCGAAACGCGGCAACTGGGCAAGCTGCGCCTGACCCGAAAAAGCGATGGGAAATTCATTGGCCGTGCCGGCTACGGCATTTATCCCCGTACCGGAGAACCCGAGATAGGCTTTGCCCTGTTCGAGGAGCATCACGGGGCGGGTTATGCGACGGAAGCGGCGGCGGGCTTGCGGGACTGGATCTTCCGGGAGACCAGTGCCAACCACTTTATCGGCTTTGCCGACACCAGGAACGCCCCGTCCCTCGCCGTCCTTAAAAGGATCGGCATGGAAGAAACGCATGTCGAGACTGAACCGCACGGGCTCATCTGCCAGTTCCACATCTACTACCGGCCGGCCGATGTCTGACAGGGTCACTATCCACACCGATGGCGCCTGTTCGGGCAATCCGGGCCCCGGCGGCTGGGGCGCCATCCTGCAGTTCGGCAAGCACCGCAAGGAATTGAACGGCGGCGAGGCGCTGACCACCAACAACAAGATGGAATTGACCGCCGCCATCGAAGCGCTCAACGCGCTCACCCGGCCTTGCGCCGTGGACCTTCATACCGACAGCCAATATGTCAAGAATGGCGTGCAGAGCTGGATCCACGGCTGGAAGCGCAATGGCTGGCGCACCGCCGACAAGAAGCCAGTCAAGAACGTGGAACTGTGGCAGGCGCTGGACGAGGCCACCAAGCGGCACGATATCACCTGGCACTGGGTCAAGGGCCACGCCGGAGACGAACTCAACGAACGCGCCGACGAGCTGGCGCGCGACGGCATGGCGCCGTTCAAGAAAAAGAAGGTCGAGGGCTTTACGCCGCCGTTTTAGGCCGCTTGGGCAAGAGTTTCTTGATGGTGGCCCAGACCGGACTGATGACGTAGCCCACTACCGGGATCAGCAGCGCGCCAAGCGCCAGGCCGATGACGAAATCCACCAAAGCGGTGGCCAGCCACCCGGCCACCTCGGCAATGGCCGGGAATGCCTGTTCGGCCCAGTGGGCAGCGGCTTCGATGACATGTTCCGGGCCGGCGATGCCGAATTCGTAAAGGCCATGGGCGATGATGGAACCACCGACCCAGGTCATGGCGGCAGTGCCGACGAGACTGAGGCCCTGCATGAAGACCGGCATGGCGACGACGATGCCGCGCCCCGCGGACCGGCCGACGCCCGTTCGCGCGGTTTTGGCCAGCCACAACCCGAAATCGTCGGCCTTGATGATCAGCGCCACTGCGCCATAGACCAGAACGGTGATCCCCACCCCGGCGACCGCCAGAATGGCGGCGCGGGACCAGAAGTCGGGGACTTCAATGGCGGCGAGAATGATGGTCATGATCTCGGCCGAGAGGATGAAGTCGGTCTTGATCGCCCCGGCGATCTTCTGCTCTTCCAGCGAGTCCGGTGCGATGGCTGTATGCTCGATCGCGGCCTCGTGCTTTTCCGCCTCGTGCGGCGCGAAGAGGTGGAAGACCTTCTCGGCGCCCTCGTAGCAAAGATAGGCGCCGCCGACCATCAGAAGCGGTGTGATCAGCCAGGGCAGGAAGACGGAAAGCAGCAGCGCTGCTGGAAGCAGGAACAGCAATTTGTTCCTGATCGAACCCCAGGCGATCCTGCCGATGATGGGCAGCTCGCGTTCGGCCGTGAAGCCCTTGACATAGCTCGGGGTGACGGCCGCGTCGTCGATCACCGCCCCGGCGGCCTTGGCGCTGGCCTTGGCAGCCTGCCCCGCCACGTCGTCCAGCGAGGCCGCCGCCACCTTCACCAGGCCTGCAACGTCATCGAGGAGTGCGAGAAGGCCGACCGACATGAATGCCCCGCTTGGCTATTGGTGGAAGACAAGAGCCGGACCGCGTGTGCCCGGCTCCCGATGCTATCCGGCAACCTTCCCGAAATCGGCCACCAGATGCATGGTATCGCGCAAGCGGGCCAGAAGATTGAGGCGATTGGCGCGGACCGCCGGGTCGACATCATTGACCAGAACCGCCTCGAAGAAGGCATCGACAGGCGCGCGCAGGGTGGCCAGCTCGGCCATGGCGCCCTTGTAGTCGTCTTTTGCCACATGGGCCGCCACGGCCGCATGAACGCCATCGATCGCGAACGCCAGCGCGGTTTCTTCGGGCTGCTTCAGCGCCGACAGATCGACGGAGCCGTCATAGGCCTTGCCGTCCTTCTTTTCTTCAGCGGCCAGGATATTGGCGGCGCGCTTGTAGCCGGCCAGCAGATTGGCGCCATCGTCGCTGGACAAGAGCGACGAGAGGGCCTCAGCCCGCTGGGTAATCTGCAAGATGTCATTGCTCTCGGCCGAAATCACCGCATCGACGAGGTCGTGGCGCGCGCCGGCATCGCGCAGCGTGACCTTCAGGCGATCATGGAAGAAGGCCAGAAGGTCCGGCTCAACCTCAAGCGGGAACTTCAGCCCATTCTCGGTGATGATGCGAATGACACCCAGCGCTGCGCGACGCAATGCGAAGGGATCGCGCGAGCCGGTCGGCTTTTCATCGATCGACCAGAAACCGGACAGCACATTGAGCTTGTCGGCCAAGGCTACTGCGATCGAGACCGGTTCGGTCGGCACGCGGTCGGAGGGGCCCAGCGGCTTGTAGTGCATCTCGATGGCATTGGCGATGGCGGTCGGCTCCTTCTGGGCGGTCGCATAATAGCGCCCCATCAGGCCCTGCAGTTCGGGGAACTCGCCGACCATGCCGGTGACGAGATCGGCCTTGGCCAACATGGCGGCACGCTTGGCCAGTTCGACATCGGCCCCCACCTTGGGCGCTATTTCGGCAGCCAGGTGGACAAGACGCTCGACCATGGCAAACTGGCTGCCCAACTTGGCGTGGAACACCATATCTTCCAGCTTGGGCAGGCCATGCTCCAGCGGAATGGCCAGATCGCCCTGATAGAAGAAGGCGGCGTCGGAAAGGCGGGCGCGGATGACGCGCTCATTGCCAGCCACCACAACGGCGCCACCATCGGCGGGGATGGTGTTGGCGGTGATGATGAAATTGGGCGCAAGCTTGCCTGAGGCGTCGCGCAGGCAGAAGCATTTCTGGTTGGCGCGAATGGTGGCGATAATGACTTCCTCGGGCAGTTTTAGGAAATCAGGGTCGAACGACCCCATCATCACATTGGGCCACTCGACCAGGCCCGCCACCTCTTCGAGCAGGCCTTCGTCGTGGATGACGGTCAGGCCCTGTGCGAAGGCGAGATTGTCGGCGTCGGTGCGGATGATGTCCTTGCGGCGATCAATATCGAGCACGACCTTGGCGCGCTCGAGGGCGGTCTGGTAGTCGTCCAGACGCTTCACGCGAATGGCGTCGGGCGACAGGAAGCGATGGCCGAAGGTGGTTTGCCCCGATTCCAGCCCGGCCACGGAAAACGGCACCACGACGGGTTCATCATTCTCGGTGCCGAACGTGGCAGTGACGGCACGCAGGGGACGCACCCAGTTGAAGCTGCCCGAACCCCAGCGCATGGATTTGGCCCAGCCGAAATCGGTCATCACCTTGGGCAGGATGCCAGACAACAGGTCCACGGCGTCGGCGCCCGGCCGCTCGATAACCGCCACGTAGAAATCGCCCTTTTTCGGGTCGCTTTCGATCTTCGCCTGGTCGATCGAGCTCAGCCCAGCCGAGCGCAGGAAACCGTCAATGGCCGGTTGCGGCGCGCCGACCTTGGGACCTTTCTTTTCCTCGCGCGTATCGGGTGAGCGCGCAGGCAGGCCCGACACCGAAAGCGCCAGACGGCGCGGCGTGACAAAGGCCTTGGCGCCTTCATAGACCAGGCCCACATCGACAAGTGCGTTGGTGACGGCTTTCTTGAGGTCCTCGGCCGCACGGCGCTGGAAGCGGGCGGGAATTTCCTCGGAGAAGAGTTCGAGCAGCAGTTCGGGCATGAAGGGCAACCGGTTGTCTTGGGCGTGTGCGTGATTAGCGCGGGGGCGCGGGGATGTCTATCGGCTGGGGAACGCTTTGGCTACCAGCCGCCGCCACCGCCGCCGCCACCTCCACCGCCTGACGAGCCGCCGCCGCCGGAGCCGGATGAGCTGGCCTGGACCGGCTGGGCGGCCACCATGGCGGCCGCCATGCCGGATGATGCCGTTGCCACGGCCTTGGCGATATTACCGGAATTGAACGAGCGGCTGCCGGAATACCAGTGTGGCGAATAGGAACCGCCTTCGGCATCGCTGACCGCATGGCGGGCCAGTTCGGCCTCGAAATGCTCCGACCACGGCTTTTCCACGCCCAGCGCGATGGCGTAGGGCAGGATGCGCTCGAAGCGTTCGACGGTCATGGGCGGTTCATTGACGATATTGAGGCGGTTCTTCTCGGCCGTTTCGAGGTAGAGCTTGAAGCCATCGATCTCGTCCATGACCTTGCGCCCCTGCACCGTGGGCGCCCGCATGAGCACGGCGAAGACGACGCAGATCAATACCATCGACCCAGCGGCCAGGGCGGCCGAGTTGATGGTGAAACCGGTAAAGGTTTCGAGCAGTCCGCCCCCCATGTTGAAGGCAAATATGCCGACGAAGATCAGTGTGATGAAGCGCTGGATGGCGCCGCCTGACCGGATGACGCCGAAGATGACCCCGCCGATGACACCCATAAAGACGCCACCGAAAACGGCGGCGAAGAGCCAGATAGGCTCAAGCACGTCGAACACCACCATGCCCACGATCATCGCGGCGGCGAGCACGAAGCCGAAGCCGGCAAAGCCCCAATTGTTGTTGAACCAGACCTGGCGGTTCTCGCTCTCTATGGCGCTGGTAAATTCGGTGCGCTTGGTGCCCAGATCCTTGCCATTGGCCTTGTCGAACGTCACGGCGCCGCGGCTGTCGAAATAGGAGAACAGCACCTGTTCGCCGACTGGCAGTTTGGCTTCAGGTCGCTTGCCGGTCACCGAGACCGTCAGCGTCTTGCCTGGATTGCGGACGGAAACCAGGCCCTTCACCCCGAGATTGAAGATGGCCGCGGTCATGGCTGTCCAGCCCGCGTTGGAAAAGCCCCATTTGTGCACATAATGGGTCAGCGCCGGGGAGAAGTCGCGGGGCGGATGAAACAGCGGAATGATCGTGCCCTTGGGCGGATCGCGGCCGACGCGCATCCAGGCGGTGAAGCTGTAGACCAGCAACAGGATGACGGCCAGAACTGGCAGCCAGGCCTCGCGCAGGTCTGAAGCGGTCTGCAACAGGGCATCCATTCCCTCTGGATAGCTGACCACGCCCTTCTGGAAGGAAACGGCAAAGCTCATGCCTTCCCCGGGCGCCAGCACCCTCTGGGTCCTGAAGATCGCAGTGGTGTCGCTTTCCCGGGTCATTGATACGGCGCGTTCCCGCGAGCCAACAGCACCGGTATAGGCGGCCATATCCTCGATCACGGCGGCTTCGGGCAGGCGTACGCGCGCCACCGAGGTCAATATGGGAAAGTCCCAGTAATTGCCGGTGGCGTTCCAATACACTTCATCGCCCATGCCATCGGCCGTGGGCCGCGCCATCCGGTTCATGGTGTAGTTGATGGTGTAGCGGTGCTCGCCGGTGCGCAGAAAGACATCCGGGTCGCCGATCCAGATGCGCTGGAAATCCCCCATGCGCTCGACCCGGAACATTTCGGGTTGGCCATCGCGCGTGACGGCCTCGACATCGAGATCGATGCGGATCTTGTTGCCGCTTTCGCCCAGCATGGTCACGGGAATGTCGCGATAGATGCCGCGCCGGATCTGGTTGCCCTCGGCATTGACGTCGATGGTTTCCAGAACGTCGACAGACCCGTCGGTGCGCAATTGCACATCGGACGCGAAGGCGCGGATTTCCTCGCGGGCCATGGCGGGCATGGCGAGGGCGAGAATGGCCAGCAGGATGGCGAACAGGCGGGGGAACATGGAGAGTTTCATGGGTGCCGGTGTTTCCTCACACTCGTAAGCATCCCGGCCTGAAGCCGGAATCCATCTCGATATCTCAGGATGGCCCCCCGCCTTCACCAGGGTGACAGCCAGTGGGCATGGCCGCCGCTGTGCTAGAACTTGACCTGCGGGACGGCGCGGTCGGCTTCGTTCTCGAGTTCGAAATATTCTGCCTGCTCGAACTTGAACGCATTGGCGATCAGGTTCGAGGGGAAGCTTTCGACCTGGATATTAAGGTTGCGCACCGCGCCATTGTAGTAGCGGCGCGACATCTGGATTTCGTCTTCCACCTGCTGCAGAGCCGTCTGGAATTCGAGGAACGTGGTGTTGGCCTTGAGGTCGGGGTAGGCCTCAGCAACGGCGAGCAATCGGCCCAGAGCCGCGGAGAGCTCGCCTTCGGCCTTGGCGCGGGCTTCAGGGCCCGCCGAGGCGGCGCTGGTGGCCTTGGCACGGGCATTCACAACAGCTTCGAGCGTCTCGCGCTCATGGGCCATATAGCCCTTCACCGTCTCCATGAGATTGGGAATGAGGTCGGTGCGGCGCTTCAATTGCACATCGATGCCCGACCAGCCCTCGCGCACCATTTGCCTGTTGGAGACCAGCGAATTGTAGATGACGATGGCGTAGCCGACCACGCCAACAACGAGAAGAAGAATGACCCATTCCATGATTGCGCTCCCTCAAGCGATATGCGGCGCAAACTGGCATTGTGGCCGGGGCTTTGCAACGCTTGCGTGGCCATGGCCTTGACTTCCCGCCGCCAATCCCTAGCTTTTAAGGCATGAACACGCGCCACTGGCATCGCTGCAGCTTCCTTCACGCAAGCTAACCACCCTAGGCATGCCCGCGCCGGAGCCTGCTTAGGGCTCCCGAACATCATGTTCTTACGCCGGCGCCCCGTTCCCAAAGACATTCTGGCCCACCGATTGCAGCGCTTTCGAGCGCGCCGGGGCATTCATAAAGGAAAGACCAATGACTGAAATCCGCCGCGACCTGACCCCGCCCCTGACCCTGGGCAAGGCCGACCACGCCAAGCTCTATGCCCTGGGCGAAGCCGGGCTTGATCGCAATCCCGACCTGGCAGAGATCCTGCTCACCGAGCTCGATCGCGCCAAGGTGGTCAGCGATGCCAAGCTGCCCGACGGCGTGGTCCGCATGGGCTCGCGCGTTACCTATGAGACCAATTCGGGCCAGGAGCAGACCGTTACCCTGGTCTATCCGGCCGACGCCGATATCGAGGCGGGCCGCATCTCGGTGATGACCCCGATCGGCGTCGCCCTGATCGGCCTCAAGGCCGGGCAGTCGATCACCTGGCACGACCGCGCCGACAAGCGGCACAAGCTGACGGTGATCAAGGTCGAGGCACCTGTGGCGGCCTGATATCAAGCGGCGCGGTTATTCCGCGCCGCCGCCGGCAGTTTGCAGCCAGGCTTCGCCGCAGGCCTTGGCCAGTTCGCGGATGCGCAGGATGTAGCTCTGGCGTTCGGTGACCGAGATCACGCCGCGCGCATCGAGCATGTTGAAATTGTGCGAGGCCTTGACGACGTGCTCATAGGCCGGGATCGCCATGGTCTGGCGGTTGCCCTCGGCACCCTTTTCGAGAATTGAACGGCATTCCTTTTCCGCATCCTCGAAATGGCGGAACAGCATTTCGGTATCGGCCGCCTCGAAATTGTACTTCGAACTTTCCTGCTCGTTTTGCAGGAAGACATCACCATAGGTGACCTTCTCGTCGCCGGTCCGGCCGTTGAAATTGAGGTCGTAGACGTTTTCCACGCCCTGCACATACATGGCGAGGCGTTCCAGACCATAGGTGATCTCGCCCGGCACGGGGGAGCACTCAAAGCCGGCGACCTGCTGGAAATAGGTGAACTGGCTGACTTCCATGCCATCGCACCAGCACTCCCAACCCAGCCCCCAGGCCCCCAGGGTCGGGCTTTCCCAATCGTCCTCGACGAAGCGGATATCGTGCGCGGAGGCGTCGAGCCCGATGGCGGCCAGCGAGTCGAGATAGAGCTGCTGGATATTGTCGGGCGACGGCTTCAGGATGACCTGAAACTGATAGTAATGCTGCAGGCGATTGGGGTTCTCGCCATAGCGCCCATCGGTGGGCCGGCGGCTGGGCTGCACATAGGCGGCCTTCCAGTGCTTCGGACCCAGGGCGCGCAGAGTCGTGGCCGTGTGAAAGGTGCCAGCGCCCATCTGCATGTCATAGGGCTGCAGGACCACACAGCCCTGCTCGGCCCAGAAGTGCTGCAGCGTAAGAATCAGGCCCTGAAACGAATTCTTCGGGTCCATATGGGCGGGGCGAGCGGTCATGTCAGAAGTCCTGCAATTATGCGGGACAAAGCTCTAGTGGCGCAGGCCGAAGCGGTCAATGCCGCTTGTCCGCATCGCTCCCATCCTTGGGTCGATAGGTTCCGTCTTCGTCGCGCTTGAGGTCGATGACGCCCGGCTGGGCGCGCTCGGCGCGGTCGCGTTCCCGCGCCAGGCGCTTCGCCTCCTCGGCGTCCTGGTTGAACTTGGTCGACCAGTCTTTCCAGATGCGGCGCACGCCGAAATAGATCAGCAGGCCCAGTCCGACAAACAGCAATATGCGCAGCAGCATCAGCGGCCCCTAAAGTCCCAGACGCGCCCACCAGGCGCGATCCTCAAGGGAGGTGGTGAGGTCATCTACCACGCCCTGGGCAGAAAATCCCAGCCGGGGCAGCGCGAAGAAGGGGCGCCTGGGTGCGATCGGCTTGAGCACAACGTCCGGGCCGAAGCGTTCGCGCAGGGTGGCGTGGAGGTCGCCGATGCCGTCGACAAGCCCCAGCTCGACACCCCTGATCCCGGTCCACCATTCCCCGGTAAACAATGTATCGTCCTCCGCCTTAAGCCGGCCCTGGCGGCCTGCCTTGACGTGGTCGATGAAGACCTCGTGAATATCCAGTTCGAAGCGTTTGATACGTTCCACATCCTCGGCCTTTTCGGGCAGGAACGGGTCGAGCGTGGACTTGTTGCGTCCAGCGGTATGGACGCGGCGCTCGATGCCGAGCTTGTCGATGGCGCCGACGAAACCGAAGGTTGCCATGATCACGCCGATGGAACCGACAATGGATGAGGGATCGACGAAGATCTCGTCGCCGGCCACGGCGATGAAATAGCCGCCCGAGGCCGCCGCGTCCTCCACGAACACCAGAACGGGCTTGTTGTGCTGATTGGCGAGGTCGCGGATACGCTTGGAAATCAGCCGGCTCTGCACCGGGGAGCCGCCAGGCGAGTTGATGACGACAGCCACCGCCGGCGCCGCCTTGACGGCGAATGCCTTGGCCAGGAGCGGCTCAACCGTGGCGATATTGAGCCGTCCGGGGCGCTGCTCGGCGGCGATGACGCCCTGCAGGCGCACGACAGGCACGACCGGCGGGCGATGAATGAGGCGGCTGAGCCAATTGCGCTTGCCGGCAGGCGTATCGGACATGTCCACTCCGTTGGATTTTCTCGTCATTTAGGCAGAGGGGCCGCCCATTACCAGTCCAGCACCGCTGCGCCGCGGAGAATGGCATCGAATTCCGGGGTGAAGGCATTGCCGTCCGGACCGTGCAAAGGGCGGGAGGGCAACAGGGTCAGCGGCGCGCGTGACCCCTTGACCCCGCGCAGAATGACACGCGAAGCCGGTGCGCCGGGCCGTGGGGAAAGCGGCAATATGGTGATGTCGCCAAAGCGGCGGTCGAAGGCACCAAGCAGCGCCGCCAGGCCCTGTGCGGGATAGATGAATATGGCCATGCCAGCAGCCCTGGTGGCCGAGGCGGCGCATTTGACCCAGAGTTCGATCGCCTCGGTTTCCATATGCCGGGCATTGGCGCGGGCCGTATCCGCCGCCTGCGTACCGGCGCCGAAAAAGGGTGGGTTGGCGATCACCACATCATAGCCGTTGTCTGCCAAACCGGCCGCACGGCGCTCCGCGCCTTTGGCCGCAATGTCGACCGCGAGCAGACGGGCCCGCGCGCCAAAGCCGTTCACGTCAATATTGATCCGCGCAAGCGCCAGCGTCGGCTCGTCCCGCTCGGCCAGATCGGCGGCGCCTGCGCGATCCATGGCCAGTGCGACCAAGCCCGCGGTGCCCACCCCGGCACCCAGATCGAGCAGCCTGGCGGTGCCGGCCGGCACCGACGCTCCCAGCAACACGCTATCGAGCCCGGCCCGAAAGCCCTTTTTGGGCTGCGACACAGTGAGCCGCCCGCCCAAAAAGGCGTCGCGCGTGACGGTTTGGTGTTTTACAAAATCGCTCGGCTGGTCTAGGGACATCGCACCCGGATGGCTGGTCTGGTGCGCGACCATATAGTGCTGCACAGGACAGTCTCAACCCGATTTGCCCTCAAGGCATCAAGGACCTTATGGCGGTGTCAGTTCTGCCCCAGATCAATCAAACGCCAGAAATGAACCCGGTCGAGAGGCTGATGGCTGCTACGGCCGACGACATGGCGCGCGTCAACGCTCTGATACTGGATCGCGCCAAGAGCCATGTGGACATGGTGCCCGAACTGGCCCGCTACCTGATCGACAGTGGCGGCAAGCGCCTGAGGCCAATGCTCACGGTGGCGGCTGCCACCCTCTTCGGCAAGGGCAAGGGCCATGCCGTCAATTTCGCTGCCGCCGTTGAATTCATGCATAACGCCACCCTGCTGCATGACGATGTGGTGGACGAAAGCGACATGCGCCGCGGCAAGCCGGCGGCCCGCATGGTCTGGGGCAACAAGGCCTCCATCCTGGTCGGCGACTTTCTGCTCGGCCAGGCTTTCATGATGATGGTGGAGACCCGCGATGTCGACGCATTGGGCGTGCTGTCGGCCGCTTCGGCGGTGATGGCCGAAGGCGAGGTGTTCCAGCTCGCCAAGACCGGCGATCTCGACACCACCGCCGCGGACTATGCCGAAGTCATCCGCGCCAAGACGGCCATCCTGTTCGAGGCCGCCTGCGAGGTCGGAGCCATGTCCGGCGGGGCGGACGCTGCGGGCCGCAAGGCGCTGGCGCTTTACGGGCTCGAACTGGGCAATGCCTTTCAGCTGGTGGATGATGCGCTCGACTATGGCGGGCAGTCGGGCACGCTGGGCAAGAATGTCGGTGACGACCTGCGCGAGGGCAAGATGACCCTGCCGGTCATCCTGGCCCTGCAATCGGCCAGTGACAGCGAGCGGACCTTGATCGCCTCCGCATTGGGCAATGCCGAGGCCACGGACCTTGAAGTGCATCAGGTGGTGGCGATCTTCAATCGCTATGACACACTGGGCAAGACGCTCGATAAGGCACGGGACCATGCCCGCGCGGCAATCGATGCCTTGGCCGACCTGCCCGACAGCGAGATGAAAACCATCCTCGCCGATGTCGTGGTCCACAGCGTCAGCCGCGCCAACTAGCCTCAGAACCCCTGGCGGTATCCGAGCATCAGCCCGGCCCCACCCTGCCCGGCCACATGGCCGGCATTGAAGGCCTGCTTGACCCCAAAGGTCAGCGACGCCGCATTGGGCAGTTCCGCCTGATAGGACAGGTTGAGATCGATCTGCCGGCCCGAAGACGCCAGATCGGCGCTGGCGGTCTGATTGACGATGCTACCATCGGCCATGCGCCCGACCGGCCGGGTCACCTCGATGGTTCCCGTCTCGATGCGCAGCGGCTGAGCCACTGACAGGGTCAGGCGATCTCCAGCCATCAGCGCGTCGGAAAAACTGGCGCCGATCTCCATGCCCGAGAAGGTCAGCCCCGAAAAGTCTGACACCAGGCCGGTGCCCCCACCCTGACGGGCCACTGCGCCATATTCTAGCCGGCCAAATAGCGAAACCCCGGCCGCGACGGGCTGTTCCAATCCCAGACTGACAGCGCCGATGGTGCTGCCGGAGCCGAAATCGAAGGCCGAGCCGCCATCCAGACCCATGACGCCACCCTCTTCGCCTGCCAGGGTCGCACCCAACCGAAACTGCCCGGAACCGGCCGGAAGCGACAGGGTCAGTCCTGCGCCCGCCAGACTGCCGTGCTCGAGCGCGCCGTGCTCGGCTGCAAACCCGTATGCGGTCAGTTCACCGACAGACCCGACCGGGGCGGTGGAGGCCATTAGCAGACTCTCGCCAGCCATGGACAGGACCGAGGCCTGTCCTCCAGCGCCGGAAAATCCACCGACGGCGCCGGCCAGGTCGCCCGTGTGAGCGAGATTCAGCCCACTCCCCGCCTGATCGAGACTGGCCTGTCCAGGCAGGTGGGGCATGACGGCAACCGGCCCGGCCACGACGGCCGAGGCGGCAGAAACCGAATAGGCGCGATTGAGCGCATCGAAAACCGCCAGTTGCTGGGGCTGCAGGGCAAGGGTCAGCGAGTCACCGAAGCTGGACGGCGCGACGACGGTGCTGTCAGCGAGGGTGTGGCGCTCAGCGGTGGCAACGCTTGCTCCGCTCAAGACCGAAACCGATCCGATGGGGCTGAGGGCCGCCCTGATATCCATCACCCCATGCCCCCATTCGGTGGAATAGGCGTGAGAAACGCCATTGCCATAGTCGATGGTGCCGGCCACCGGCACGCCCTGGGCCGCGAACCAGGAATTGTCGGCGCTGGCCAACAGGCGCTGTGCCCATTCGGACGGCGTCATATCGGGGAAGGCTTCGGCCAGCAGCGCCACGGCGCCCGACACCTGCGGCGCGACAAAGGAGGTGCCGAGGCCGCTGCGATAGCTGGTGTCGCTGGCATTGTTGCCCCCATCGACGTGCCAAGCACCGGTGGTGATGCCGTCCCCCGCCAGGCAGAACTTGGCTGCCAGACCACAGGCCGCCGAGAGACGCACGGCGCGGGTGATGTCGCCGCTGCCATTCACCTCGAAATAGCCATTGGCTGCCGCAATCCACGCTTCGGCCAGCCGTGACTCGTAATAGGGCAAGGTGGCCATGACATCGCCTGAAGTCAGGGCGTTGTTGTTCGAGAGGGCCCAGACCACCACCCCCCTGGCCTGGAAGCTGTCGAGGGCATTGATATAGCCCTGCCAATTGGCCGAACCATAACCCAGAACCGCGTTCAATCCCTGCGCCGTCGAGGCGCCGGGGTTGCTGTTCAGATAGTTCTGAAGGTTTGTCGAGGAGACCTCAAAACCCCAGGAATTGTTCTGCGCCACGGCATTGAGGCCGGCCGCGGCGAGCGTGCCATTGGTGACATTGGCAATATCGAACCCGCCCGAAGGCTGGATGGAAGTCAGATGCAGATTGGCGCCGGGGGCCACGCCGTGCATCCCGACCCCGTTCTTGAGCCCGGCCGCCAGCGAGGCCACAAAGGTACCGTGGCCCTCTGTGGGGATTGTGCCGGTGGTCGAGATCGTCTTGCCGGCCAATTCCTGGTGCGAGGTCCGAAAGCCGTCGTCCACGATGGCAATGGTCTTGCCGGTCCCGGCGAGGCCTGCCGAGTGCGCCCAATTCACCCCGTGCAAGATGAAAGGCGAGGATTGTGTACCCGTGGGCGTTACCCCGCAGCCGACGGTGCCGCAGCTGGCGTCGCTGGCGCGGAACTCGCCAGAGGCCGCAAGGGCCGCCGCCTGTGCGGCATTGAATGTGACGCTACGCGTGGCCCAGCCGGCGCTTGGTGCCGGGGAAAAGACCGTGATTGGCCCGGTGCCAGAAGCGCTGCTACCCGAGCTTCCGCCGCCCGAAGACGAACCGCCACCGGAACAGGCGGCAAGCGCAATGGCGATACCGAATATCGCCAGGCCTTTGAAAGTGTTCACGAAGTTCACGTGTTGCGGGCCCAGATAGTGGTATGGTGACACAAGGCATAGCCCGTGCGTCTCATTCATGCGCCCCTGGAACCTATTACCATCCGCCCGCGGGCTGGCAAATCACGATTCAGTCCCGAGACAATCGAAGCACGGTCGGCGTTGCTAAGGGGACACACCCAGCAGCGGCGCCGTCCCCACCCAATAGTCCGGATGCATGCGCCGCAGTTCGCTGGCCGCATCGTGCGCCTGCCCCTCCGAGCCATAGAGCCCGAACACGGTGGCGCCGGACCCCGACATCCGGGCCAGCACGCAGCCGGGGCTCTCGGCCAGCTCGTCGATCAACACCCCGATTTCCGGAACCAGCTTGATTGCCGGCGGCTGCAGGTCATTGCGCGTTTCGCTGAGCCAGAGCCCGAGCTGGGCGGGCCGGGTCAGCGGCTGCGGCAGGGCGGGCAGAGGATAGTTGTCATGCGCCCGAAGACGGCGGAACACGTCTGCCGTCGCCACCGCGACGCCAGGATTGACCAGGGTGATATGGAGCTGAGGGAATTCCGGCAGCGGTGAAAGAATTTCGCCCACGCCGCGGGCCACCAGAGGACGCGACAGCAGACAGGCGGGCACGTCGGCGCCCAGGGTTGCCGCGAGATCGGTCAGCTCGTTCACCGGCACGGGTTCGGGGGCCATGCCGGCCATGATGCGCAGCGCGGCAGCGGCATCGGCCGAGCCACCACCGATGCCGGCGGCGACCGGCAGGTTCTTGACCAGATGAAGGCTAAGGCCGGGCGGCGACAGCTTGGGCCAGCGCGCCCGGAAGGCGGCGACCGCCCGCAGCACCAGATTGGCCGGCCCGGCGCCCAGGCCGGCTGAAAACGGCCCGGAAATGTCGAGACTGTCCTGGGCGGCCACACTCGCTTCGAGGTCATCGAAGATATCGGCAAAGACGATCAGGCTTTCCAGGTCGTGGTAGCCATCCTCGCGCCGACGCGTGACATGCAGCGCCAGATTGATCTTGGCTGGCGCCGTCTGAACAATGGCCTCGACCATCGCCGGGGCTATTTCGTCTCTGTGGCTGGTGTCAGCCCCTCGGCCAGCTTGGGCCCGACCCGTTCGGCAACATTGCCGGTTTCGTCGACCGAGCGCGCAATATTCCACTGGAAGCGCGCCTCGAGCTTGCGCCCGGCTTTCCAATAGGCGTCGCCCAGGTGATCGTTGATCTCGGGGTCGTTGGGCAGCAGCATGACGGCGCGCTCGAGCGTTTCGACGGCTTCGTCCACACGATCAAGCTTGTAAAAGGCCCAGCCGAGCGAATCGACGATGTAGCCGTCCTGCGGCTGCGCGGCCACGGCTGTCTCGATCATTTCCAGCGCCCGCTCCAGGTGCATGTCCTGATCGATCCAGCTATAGCCGAGATAGTTGAGCACCTGAGGCTGGTCCGGATTGAGCTCCAGTGCCTTGAGAAAATCCGTCTCGGCATCGGGCCATTGCTTGGCGCGCTCATAGGCAATACCGCGCACATAGTAGAACCGCCAATCCGGTGGCGACTCTCCCCCGGTGATTTCCAGGGCCTTGGTATAGGCCTCGGCCGCCCCGAGATAATCCTCGTCGTAGCGCAGCAGATCGCCCAGCGCCGAAACCGCATCAAGGTCGTCTGGTCGGGTGGCGATGATGTTGCGCAGACGCCGAATGGCCTCGGCGCGGTCGCCCATCGAATCCAGGTTCTGGGCGATACGCACCACGGCGGTCGGCTTCATCGGCGAATTGGCCGGGATGGCGTCGTAAATCTGGTTGGCCGCTTCGTGCTGGCCGGCCTGATCGAGCAATTGACCAAGCGCCAGGGAGATGACGTCGGCGCCCGGATCGAGATAGACCCCGAGCCGCAGGAACACCAGGGCCAGGTCCGAGCTGCCATCGCGGGACAGCGCCACGCCGATGCCGTGGAACATCTCGGCGGCGCCAACCTGAACATTGGCCGCGAACAGCCCCGGACGCCGCTTGGCGTCCACTGCCTCGCGCACGATATCGATGATCGGATGGGTGAGCCCCTCGGATTCGAAAGCATTCAGGACGTCCTCTGCCTCATCGAAACGCCCGGCATTGGCCAGCATGCGAGCATAGACCTCGGCCATGCGGGCGACATAGGGTTCGGCCTCGAAGGCGCGCCCGGCCAATTCGATGGCCAATTCCGTGTCGCCTGCCGCCTCGGCCATCAAGGCGCGATGGAAGACCAGGAACTCGTCGAGCCCATTGGCGCCAAGCTCCTTCATCAGCGCTTGCGCATCATCCGCACGATTGTCGCCAACCAGCGCCCAGGCGCGCAGGATGCCTGCGGTGATGCCGCTGAAACTGTCCTGCGAAATCTTGGCCAATTGCCGGGCAGCAGCACCATAGCGGCGCTCCTTGAGCGCCTCGGCGGCCACAACGAGTTCGGCAAGTTCATTGGCAGGATCGAGTTCAAGCATGCGGCGGGCGGTCGAGGAGGCCTTGCCGATCTGACCGTCGGTCGCCAGGGCCACGAAGGCGCGCTCGACCAGCACAGGATTGTCCCAATCGGCCTGGGCGGCATCGGAGAAATAGCGCGCGGCCTCGTCGGTGCGCAGGTCCTTGAGCGCCTGCTGTCCGGCCATATAGGCGCCCGTCACGCTCGGACGGAACAGCTTGAGCATGTCCTGCGCCGCCTGGCGCAGCCCCAGGGTTGCTTCCTGGGCCGCAAGCGGGGTGGCCATCAGGGCAAGTAGGGCGGCCATGGTCAGGCGCCATGCCCGTCGATTGGATAGCAGGGTCACGTGCTCAAATTCTCCCTATGCCGATACCGGCAGCATCTGGGCGCAAAGATTGTCCGTTTTGCGACTGCGCCGCAAGGTCAGCGCCCATATGATGCTGTCACATTCCGCTGTAGTTGGGACCACTGCCACCCTCGGGCGGCACCCAGGTGATGTTCCGTGCCGGGTCCTTGATGTCGCACGTCTTGCAGTGGACGCAATTGGCCGCGTGGATACGGAAGACCGGTGCACCGCCCTCCTCAGTCATTTCATAAACGCCTGCAGGGCAATAGAGCGGCGCCGGCTCGCCATATCGCGGCAGGTTTTCCTTCACCGGAATGGTCGGGTCCTTGAGCCTGAGATGGACAGGCTGGTCCTCGTCATGGGCGAGGTTGGCGAGGAAAACCGAGGCCGACCGATCGAACGTGGTCTTGCCATCGGGGCGCGGATATTGCCGGGGCGTCACGGCGCTGAGCGGCTTGAGCTTGGCAGAATCAGTTGTCGTCCAGCGCAATGTGCCGAAGGGCGAGACGCGCAATATGCTCTGGCACCACATGTCGATGCCGCCAAGGAAGGCACCGGCCAGCGTACCGAAACGACCCCAGAGCGGCTTGAGGTTCCGCACCCCGAGCAGCTCCTTTTCGATACCGGTCGAAAGGATGTGATGGCCCAGATCAGCGATGCGGTCGTGCATGCGCCCGGCGGAAATGGCATCGCCCACCGCGTCGGCAGCCCCGATGCCGGACAGGATGGCGTTGTGAATGGCCTTGAGCCGCGGCGCGTTCATGAAGCCGGCTGCGCAACCAATCAGCCCACCCCCCTCAAAAGCCAGGTCCGGGATGGCCTGCAACCCGCCGGCCGTCAGGGACCGGGCGCCATAACTGATGCGCGTGGCCCCATCGAGCAAGCGGGCGATGGAAGGGTGGGTCTTGAAACGCTGGAACTCGCCAAAGGGCGAGAGCGTCGGATCGGCATAATCGAGATGCACAACCAACCCTAGATAGAGCTTGTTGTCCTGCGCATGATAGGCGAAGCCGCCGCCCCCGGTCTGGTTGTCGAGCGGAAAGCCGAGATAATGGTCGACCCGGCCAAGCTCGTGGCGCTCGGCAGGGATTTCCCAGACTTCCTTGATGCCCAGGCCGAATTTCTGCGGGCTGGCCGTGCTGTCCAGCGCGAAATCGCCAATGATCTGTTTGGCAAGCGAACCGCGGGCGCCTTCGGCAATCAGCGTATATTTGGCTTCCAAAGCAATGCCTGCCGCATGGCCGGGCTTGGGATTGCCGCTCGCATCCAGTCCCAGATCGCCGGTGATGATGCCGCGCACGGGTCCATCGCCGCTGCGCAGCACATCGACAGCCGCGGTCATGGGGAAAATATCGACGCCCAGTTCCGCCGCCTGCTCGCCCAGCCAGCGCACCAGATCGCCCAGGCTGACGATGATGCCACCCCGGGTCCGCATCTGCGGCGGCACCAAAGCGTGCGGGAAAGCGAAATCGCCGGATTGGGTGAGGTAGTGATAGGTATCGCGGGTCACATCCGGTCCGACCGGCGCGCCCTTGAGCCGCCAGTCCGGGATCAGCGCGTCGAGGCCGACAGGGTCCATGACGGCGCCCGAGAGGATGTGACCACCGATTTCGGCGGCTTTTTCGACGACGGTAACGGCAATGTCCGGATGACGTTGCTTGAGGCGGATGGCTGCGGCCAGGCCCGAAGGACCGGCGCCGACGATCAGGACGTCGGTGGGGAGCGTTTCGCGGTTGCCGGCTTCTGCCATTGGAAATGCACCTTTGGGGCTTGGTGTGCGACTGGTCGCCTGGGACGCGGTGTGACATAACGGGCCCGATGTCTCAAGATCGACCGCTCAACAATGCCGAACTGCTCTCGGTGCTCGACTGGTATCGGGCCGCCGGGGTGGATATGGCCGTGGTTGACGAGCCCGTCGATCGCTTCGCGCAAAAGCCGCCGGCGGCCAGCACCATGCCGCCGCGCGCCGCACCGGCCGCTCCCGCTGCCGTTCCGCAAGCGCCACTGCCTCTTGGGGGCGATCCGAGCGAGGCCAGGCAATTGGCAGCCTCGGCCCAGTCGCTCGAGGCCTTGCGCGACGTCCTCGAGCGCTATGACGGGTGCGGACTGAAATTCCGCGCGACGCAGCTGGTCTTTGCCGACGGCAACCCTGAAGCCAAAATCATGCTGATTGGCGAGGCGCCGGGCGCCGAGGAAGACAGGCAGGGCAAGCCCTTTGTCGGACGTTCCGGCCAATTGCTCGACCGCATGCTCGCGGCGATCGGGCTCGACCGAACCCAGGTCTATATCGTCAATACCGTCCCTTGGCGGCCGCCGGGCAATCGCACGCCGACGCCCGAGGAAATGGAACTGTGCCTGCCCTTTCTCAACCGGCAGGTGGAGCTTGTCGCGCCCCAATTGGTGATGACGCTGGGCGGACCGGCCATGCAGACCGTGTTCAAGACCACCAACGGCATCATCAAGATGCGCGGTAAGTGGCAGGATGTGTCCATCGGCACCCATACCGTGCCGGCCCTGCCGACGCTGCATCCGGCCTATCTGTTGCGCAATCCGCCAGCCAAGCAGCAAGCCTGGCGGGATCTGCTGAGCTTCCGGGCGCGGCTGGACAGTCTCGGTCTCGGTTAATCCGCCTTTGGGGGGCTAGGCACGGCAACCGCAGACGCTATGGTCGCGTTCGAGTGATTTGCAACGTTCCTGGACCAGTCCTGAAGGCCAAATAGCGTCATGGCTTCCGTTATCAAAATTTACGCCCTGTTCCTGGGCTCGGCACTGCTCATGTTCGGTGGCGGGCTGCAAGGCCTGCTGCTCTCCGTTCGTGGCGCGGAAGAAGATTTCTCGCTGCTGGCGCTGGGTTTGATCGGTACCGGCTGGTCCGTCGGATTCGTTGCCGGCTCGCTTTTCGTGCCCATGGTGGTGCGTAAGGTGGGCCATATCCGCGCCTTTTCGGTCATGGCCGCCATCGGCACCATCACCATCCTGCTCAACCTGCTGTGGATCAACGACATCGGCTGGATCGTGCTCAGGGCCCTTTCCGGCTTCTGCTTTGCCGGCGCAGCGATGATCGTGGAAAGCTGGCTCAACGAAGTGGCGGACAATCGCAGCCGCGGCACGATCTTCTCGATCTATGTGACCATCAACATGGCGGCCTCGACCTTGGGACAGATCGCCATGTCGGTCACTGGTACAGCGGGCTATCTGCCATTTGTCATCGGCGCCATCAGCTTCATCTGTGCTGTGCTGCCGACCGCGCTGACCTCCAGCCCCCAGCCCAAGCCCCTGCAATCGGCCAAGCTGGATCTGGGGCTGCTCTATCGCACTTCACCCGTCGCCGCGATTGCCGCCTTCTCCTGTGGCATGGCCAATGGCGCCTTCGGCACACTGGCGCCGGTCTATGGCTATGAGCAAGGCCTGGATGCCAGCGGCATCGCCCTGCTCTTCGCCGTGGCTGCCATTCTGGGCGCGGTGGCACAGGTGCCGTTCGGACGGTTGTCCGACCGCATTGACCGGCGGCTCGTGCTGATCGGTCTTTCCGGATTTGCCGCCCTGGTCGGGGCGCTGACGGCACTGATCAATCCGGGCGCCGGATGGGGGATGTATGTGTTGTTCGCCGCCTATGGCTTTGCCGCCAATCCGATCTATGCGGTAGCCGTAGCCCATGCCAATGACTTCGCCCGCGATGGCGATTTCGCCAAGATCGCCGGGGGCATGCTGTTGATCCTGGGCCTTGGCCTGGCCATCGGGCCGGCCGTCGCCTCCATCATCATGGGTATTTGGCATCCGGTAGGCCTGTTCGTGGTGACAGCAACCTTCCACGGCGCACTGGCCGGCACGGCCTATCTGCGCATGCGGGTGCGCAAGGGCTTGGACGCGGCCGAACGGGCACCATTCCAGCCCATGAGCGACAAGCAGGTTACGCCCGAGACCTTTGTTCTCGACCCGCGCGCTGATAGTGATGCCGACGAGATTCCGGTGCAGCGCGAAGCAGCGGTGCCGGAGGAATTGATCGAGACCGCGGAGGCAGAGGGCGATGTTCAAGACGGAAAAATTTGAGGACCGCGCGTTCAAGCCGCTTTCCATTGCCGTGATCGCGGTGTCCGACACCAGGACGCTTGAGACCGATACGGGCGGCGCTCTGCTCAAGTCGCTGCTCGAAGCCGATGGCCATCGCTGCTTCGAACGGCAGGTGGTGCGCGACGAGATCCAATTGGTGCGGGCCGCCGTGCAGGCCTATGTCGCCAATCCGGAGGTGGACGTGATCCTCACCACCGGCGGCACGGGATTTTCTGGCCGGGACATCACCCCAGAAGCGATCGAGCCGCTGTTCGACAAGCGCATGGAAGGCTTTTCGGTGCTGTTCCACCAATATTCGGCGACCACGGTGGGCACCTCCTCCCTGCAATCGCGGGCCACGGCGGGCCTGATCGGCACCACCTTCGTGTTCTGCCTCCCCGGCTCCCGCGGTGCCTGCCGGGACGCCTGGGAAGGCATACTGACGCACCAGCTCGACTACCGGCACAAGCCTTGCAATTTCGTCGAGCTGATGCCGCGGCTCGACGAGCGCTAGGCACTTGGCCCCAAGGGTGGCAGGCCGGAAAGCCGCCTGCCCTCCTCGGTCTTGAGCGAGAAATCGGTCCCCAGATAAGGGTCCGCTTCTGCCGTGCAAAGAAACGCTATCGCCTTGGCGACCCAATCGGGCGAGAGATGTACCGAGGGCGAGAGCCGGCTGACGGCATTGATTGCCGAGGCGCGGATTGCCGTCTGCATGTCTGTCGCCACTGTACCTGGGCTAAGACCAATCACACGGATACCGCGACCTCGCAGTTCGACATCCATGCAGGCCGTTAGCGCTCGCAGGCCGGCCTTGCTGGCACAGTAGTGGCTCCAGCCTTCCAGCGCGCTGGTGGCGGCGCCGGAGCTGATATTGATAATGGTCCCCCCACCGGCTTTCAGCAGGAGCGGCAGCGCCAGCCGGGCGACCGCATAGGCCCCTGTAAGGTTGGTGGCAATGGCGTGGCTCCAGTCAGCCGGGTCACTGTCGATGATGCGGGCGATCGGTTCGATGGTGCCCGCATTGTTGATAAGCACATCGACGCGGCCCTTGCTCCGGGCAACCCTGTCCATGGCGCGCGCCACTGCGTCTAGGTCAGACACATCGCATTCGAGCGCCATCCCGGGGGTGGACCGATCGGCCACGGAGCGGTTCAGCGCGACAATGTCGGCGCCCAGAGCCGCCAAATGACCTGCCGCTGCCGCGCCGATGCCGCGCCTCGTGCCAGTGATCAGCACCACCTTGCCGGTCAGGTCGGGTGTTGGCGAGGTGCTCATGCCCCACCTCCCCGTGCCGGGATGGCATTGCTCCGATCATAGACCAGCCCGGCCAGCAATGCAGCCAGGTCTGGTCGGGCATAGGGGGCGTTGCCAATCTGGACCAGATGCAGGCGCCCATGATCGTCGGTCGCGAAAGCCGCTGGTTCCGCGAAGGGCTGGCTGGCGCCCGTGCCGTCGGGCTGGGTGATATGAAGACCCAATTGGGTCATTTGCTCAAGCGTCAGCCCTGCGGCCACCCGGCCCCTGTATCCGGTCCGGGACAGAAACGCTGCGGCCCGATCCGCCGGGTCCGCGGTCGCCAGAACAAGCGCGATGCCGGCCTCGTCATAGCTCTGGCGCTGCTCTTCAGCCTTGCTCAGAAAGGCCTCGCACATCGGGCAGTGGGCGCCTCGGAAAATGACCAGCAACCGCCAGCCCGGCGCGACAAGCGGCAGCGTGCCGCCATCGGCCAGGGTGAGCGCGAAGTCGGGAAGCGGGCGACCAGGGATGGGGGTTGGTTGCGGCATGGCGTGTCTCCTGTGGCTGTGACCACGCCTTGATATTTCCTGCCGTTATCGCGATAAATGATCTCAAGCAAAGCATATTCGTGCATAATTTGCAGCAATGAATCTTTCGGCCCTGAAATATTTCGTAGCGGTTGCAGAGCAAGGCAGCTTCGCCAACGCTGCCGTTGCCTGCGACATCGATCCCTCAACCATGTCGCGCCATATTGCGGCGCTCGAGCGTGAACTGGGTGCGCGCCTGTTCCAGCGCAGCACCCGCCAGGTGGCGCTGACCGAGATTGGCACGCATGCCCTGGCCCATGCCCGCCAGGTCCTTTCCGAGGTCGAGGCGCTGCGGGACGCCACAATGAGGGGGACTACCGAGCTGGTGGGGCGCGTGCGGCTCTCCGCGTCGGTGGCCTATGGAGAGCGCCGCATTGCCCCCCTGTTGGGGCGTTTCCAGGCAAGATATCCGCGCCTGACCCTTGAGATGATCCTGTCCGATGCCAATCAGGACCTGGTGGCCGAGGCAATCGACCTGGTCGTCCGGCACGGCCCGGGCGTTACTGGGGATCTCGTAGTGTCGCGCCTGCACAGCACCCGATACCGGGTCTGTGCCACGCCAGACTTTCTTGATCGGAACGGCAGGCCCGAGCATCTGGAGGCTCTCGTCAGCCTTCCGTGCCTTGGCTATGCGCTGCCAGGACTGGAGAACCAATGGTATTGCCGGCACGAAGCCGGATATAGCCCCGTGCCCATATCTACCAGTCTCAGTCTGAGTTCGCCGCTGGCGCTGCGCGGCGCCTGCCTGGGCGGTGCGGGCCTGGCGCTTCTGGCCGACTGGCTGGTCGAAGCGGACCTGGCCACGGGCGCCCTCGTGTCGCTTCTGGATCAGGATGACTTGTCGCCGGGGCCTGCAGAGAACGCGGCCTGGCTGGTTTACGCTTCCCGACCCTATCTGCCGCGCCGGGTCCGTGCGCTCATCGACTTCCTGCGCGAGGAATTACAGCCCGCATAGATTTCGGGCGCCGGATTGCTCCAGCGCCCGAACCGAACTGCCGCTCGATTGAGGCTCTTCAGCGCTTCGGCACCTAGTGCCCGCCATGCCCGGGCATGCCACCTTCGGGCTTGCGGATGAAGAAGGCCGCCAGGATCGCAAAGAGCGAGATGATCGCGCCGACGAGGAAGGCTGCGCGGATACCCCCGGCAAGGGCCTCGACAGGGTCGACACCCTCGGCCGCCAATGCCGCGGTGCGGATGGTCATCAGCGCGATGAACAGAGCAATGCCCGCCGCGCCTGCCAATTGCTGGATAGAGCCCAGTACGGCCGAGGCGTGCGAGTAGAGCTCCATGCGCACCGAACCCATGGACGAGGTGAAGACCGGCGTAAAGATCAGGGCCAGGCCGACGCTCAGCACCATATGTCCGGCCAGCAGTGCCCAGGGCGAGGTATCCTGCCCTACCATGGTCAGGGCCCAGAGGACGGCGGAGACCAGGATGGCGCCGGGCACAGCCAGCACGGTCGGCCCGACCCGGTCATAGAGGCGGCCGACCACCGGGCCCAGCAGGCCCATGATCAGGCCACCGGGCAGCAACAGCAGGCCGGTCTGCAGCGTATCCAGACCCACCACGTTCTGGGTGTAGATCGGCAGCAGGATGACCGAGCCGAACAGGGTCATCATGGCGACAAGCATCATCGAGACCGACACCGTATAGTTGCGTGACTGGAAGACGCGCAGGTCCAGGAGGGCCTTGTTCTCGGCCTGCAGGCCCAGTTGGCGCCATACGAACAGGGCCATGGCCACAACGCCGATAGCGATGGGCAGCCAGAGCGGGATGGCGGTGGCCTCGTCGGGACGGGCAAAGCTTTCGCCAAAACCGGACAGGCCATAGACCAACCCGCCAAAGGCCAGTGCCGACAGCACCACCGAAAGATAGTCGAGCGGCGCATAACGCGGGGTCGAGACATTGCGGATGCGGGCGGCGCCCAGCACCAGAGCCAGAATGGCGATGGGCAGGGTGAAATAGAACATGAAGCGCCAGTCGAAATTGTTGAGGATGAACCCGCCAATGGTCGGACCGATGGCCGGGGCCACGGACATGACGATGGAGATGTTGCCCATGGTCTTGCCGCGTGCCTCAGGAGGCACCAGGGTCATCACCGTGGTCATCAGCAGCGGCATCATGATGGCAGTGCCCACCGCCTGGATCACCCGGCCGGCGACGAGCAGTTCCAGGCCCGGAGACAGCGCGCAGACCAGCGTGCCAGCCGTGAAGATGGAGATGGCCAAGAGGAAGATCGGACGCGTATTGAGGCGTTGCAGCAGGAAGCCGGTGATCGGGATCACCACCGCCATCGTCAGCAGAAAGGCCGTCGTCAGCCACTGGGCCGCGCTGGCGGTGACACCAAGATCACCCATCAGGTGCGGGATGGCGACGCTCATGATGGTTTCGTTGAGAAACACCACGAAGGTCGAAACCAGGAGGATGGCAATGACCAGCCTATTGCGGGCGGCATTGTCGGGATGATGCGGCGCGATCTCCGCCGTTTCATCCATGGTGGCTTGCATTGTCATCTTCCTGTCCCTCATCACAAAAAATGTGTCGCCCATGCGACGGCAGAAGCCGTCAACTTTCGACACGGGATTTGCAAAAAACGCGCGACAGCCTTTGTCAGCAGATCGGGACGGCTAGGCGTCAACCGCGCAGGCGGGTTGGACGCGGAATGGCGAAAACTGATTGGCCGGCGGGCGCGCTTTCCTACGCCCGCGAGGCGGTGCCGTAAAGTCTTGTAATGCATGGGCGGCATGCCGATATCTGTTGCGGCGGCCACTGCGTCGCCATTGATGTTCTTGTTCTGTTCTCATCAACCTGATAGCATTCCCATGCGTTGGAGGAAAGGCGATTCCCTCCCGCGTCGAGGCAGGAGACAGAACCATGGCCCTCTACCAGGCCCCCTCTTTTGAAGCCCTTGAGCGTTTGAGCCGCAGCCGCGATGCCGATCTGGCACGGCGCGAATTGATGCAGCCCGATCGCATTCGCGGTCGTGGCGCCCAGACCAATCGCTCGGGGCGTTTCGAGACACATCAGCGCGATGGATTTGACGATGGTTGGGGCAGTGTCGAGCCGCTCCCCCTGTTCGAGACGATCGAACATATCGAGCGCGCCAAGACCATCATCACCACCAATGACAGCCCGGACATCGGCTTTGAGCGTTCGATCAATCCCTATCGCGGCTGCGAGCATGGCTGTTCTTATTGCTTTGCGCGCCCCACCCACGCCTATCTCGGGCATTCGGCGGGCGTGGACTTCGAGCGTGACATCTATGTCAAAGCCAATGCGGTAGAGGCCCTGCGCGCCGAACTTTCGGCCAAGAACTACAGGCCCAAGCCCATTGCCATGGGCACCAATACCGACCCATACCAGCCGGCCGAACGGACACATAAGCTGACCCGCGGCATTCTCGAGGTCATGCTGGAGACCCGCCATCCGGTGATGATCACCACCAAGTCTGCCCTGATCGTGCGGGATCTGGATATCCTGACGGAACTGGCAAAGCTGGGACTGGTCAAGGTCGCCATTTCGGTGACCTCGATGGATCACAAGCTGAGCCGCAAGATGGAACCGCGTGCCTCCTCGCCAGTGCGGCGGCTGGAAGCCATCCGCCTGCTTTCAGAGGCTGGTATCCCGACGGCTATCTTCGCCTCGCCGATGATTCCGGCCATCAACGACATGGAGCTTGAGCGCATTCTCGACGCCGGCAAGGCGCAGGGTGCTGTCAGCGCGCAGATGATCCTGCTGCGCTTGCCGGGAGAAGTGCGCGACGTGTTTCGCGAATGGCTGCTGCGACACTTCCCGGACCGGGTGCGCCATGTGCTCTCGCTGGTCCGTGACACGCGCGGCGGGCGCGACAACGACCCGCGCTTTGGCTCGCGCATGGTGGGCGAAGGCCCCTATGCGACCCTATTGCGCCAGCGCTTCGAAAAGGCGCGCGAGCGTTTTGGACTGGACGCCAAGCTGCCGCCGCTGCGGGCCGATCTTTTCGAGGCCCCGAAGGTGGAAAGCCCGCAAATGAGCCTGTTCTAGGCAGGCTAGTATTGCGCGACCCTGCGGGCATAGGTGGCCATGAAGTCGAGCGAGGCCAGCACGCCGCGTAGCGACAGCCAAGTGCGAACCGGCTCCGCCTGGCCCAGAAGCGGCACTGACAGGGTCACCGCATTCCGGTCCTTCATTGTCTCGATGATGGCGTCGCGCTGGTCCGGGTCTGCGATGAAGAACTGGTTGATTGTGTTGAACCGCGTCTCGATGCCGGTGCCCATCGTGAGGGCGATCGGCGGCTCGCCGCCAAATTGCAGTGTCATCGGTCGCGCCGGGTCGTATTCCCCCTCTTCGGGTGACACGGTGATTGCCAGATCGAGGACACCGTTGAGCCGATTGCGGATCAGGGTCAGCTTGTAGGCTGGCAGTCCGGCTCCGTTCAGTTCCTGGCTGCCGGTGCTGGCAAAGCAGGAATGAAAGTAGTAGCCGTCCGCATCTTCATTGATGACATCGGGACAGGCTGCCAGCCAGTCCCGGTTGTATTCGCGCCACTCGCCAAAGGGATGGTGGAAGGGCTCGGCCGTACTCGGGCCGGTCAGCAGCAGGAAGGCCATAAGGCCGCTTGCTTTGCGCATCAAAGTCTCTCTCGCCTTTGCCCCCCGGCGGAGACTCTTGTATCAGCACATTCGCGGACAGGAATAGGGCATTCCATCTTTCCGACACGGTCGGGCGCCAATCAGGCGTCGCCCAATGCCTGGGCCTAACGAAATGGCAGATCGAAATGACGACGCAATCCATCAATGGCATCACGGTCTATTTCGTCGCCGCCACCGGCGCGCCGCTCAGCGCCGAACAGGACGCCCTGGATCTTATCGGAGAGACCTATGGAACCGGGACCGAAATGATCGTGGTACCGGCGCAGCGCTTTGCGCCGGGTTTTTTCGATCTCAGCACCCGCACGGCCGGTCACTTTTTCCAGAAGCTGCAGAATTACCAGATGCGGCTCGCCATCCTCGGCGACATCTCGCAGCACATGGCAGCGAGCAAAGCTTTGCGTGATTTTGTCGGCGAGACCAACAGGGTTGGCCATCACCTCTTCGCGCCAGACCGGGCGGCGCTCGAGATCGTCCTCATGCGGGGGCGATAGGGATGGCACGCAAGGGCAAGGTAACGGCCGCAAACGCGGAACTCTTTGCACCGGAAGCGGGCTTTCCCGATTTCAGCCATGAGGAAATGCTGATCGCGCGCGGCGCACGACTGGTCGCCGGGGTAGATGAAGCCGGCCGCGGTCCCCTGGCCGGACCCGTTGTCGTGGCCGCGGTCCGGCTCGATCCTGCCCGCATCCCGGATGGCCTCAACGATTCCAAGAAGCTGACGGCCGAGCGCCGGGAGGCCTTGTTCGAGCAGATCCTGTCCACGGCGGATGTCGCCATCGTTTCGGCGCCGCCCAGCGACATCGTCTCGCTCAACATTCGTGGCGCTACCCTCGCAGCCATGGCGCGCGCCGTCCGGGCTTTGCCGCACCGGGTGGACCGGGTGCTGGTGGATGGGCGCGACGTGCCGCCGGAGCTGCCCTGCCCGGGCATTGCCCTCATCGGTGGCGACGGCCGCAGCGTCTCGATCGCAGCGGCTTCGATCGTGGCCAAGGTGATGCGCGACCGCATGTGCGAAATCATGGATTGCGACGCGCCGCATTTCGGCTTTGCCGGCCACAAGGGCTATGGCACCGCGGCGCATCTTGCGGCGCTCGACCTGCATGGGCCCTGCCGCCACCACCGCGCCGAATTCGGCCCCGTCGCCGCCCTTTTACTCGCCCGGACGAGCATTGAGGTGGTGGGTTAACCCCTCGCTAACCCCTTGCGAACGCTCCATTAACCTCGTGGCCCTATAACGGTCTTGTTAGTACTGCGTTAGGGTTAAGTGCATGTTGCGTACCGCGCGTACGGCCAAGAAGGCCGATGCGGAAAGGGAGGCCACGCGCCTTCCGATCGATACTATCCTTGTGGGCGATTGCATCGACCACATGAATAGTTTGCCGGCCGGCTCCATCGATCTCATTTTCGCAGATCCCCCCTATAATCTGCAGCTGGAACAGGGTCTCACCCGCCCCGACCAATCCAAGGTCGATGCGGTGGATGACGATTGGGACAAGTTCGACAGCTTCGCCCATTACGACGAATTCACCCGCGCCTGGATGGCGGCGGCGCGCCGCCTGCTCAAGCCCGATGGGGCGATGTGGGTGATCGGCTCGTATCACAACATCTTCCGGGTCGGCACGGTGCTGCAGGATCTGGGCTTCTGGATGCTCAACGACATCGTCTGGCGCAAAGCCAACCCGATGCCCAATTTCCGCGGCACCCGCTTCACCAACGCGCATGAGACGCTGATCTGGGCCGCCAAGAGCCAGAAAAGCCGCGTCACCTTCAATTATGAGGCCATGAAGCTGGCCAATGACGACACGCAGATGCGTTCGGACTGGCTCTTTCCCATCTGCACCGGCTCGGAGCGCCTCAAGGACGAAGACGACGGCAAGCTGCATCCCACGCAGAAGCCCGAAGCGCTGCTGTTCCGCATTCTCAATGCCACGACCAAGCCGGGCGATATCGTGCTCGACCCGTTCTTCGGCACCGGCACCACTGGCGCGGTGGCCCGCAAGCTGGGCCGGCACTTCATCGGCATCGAGCGTGAGCCCGACTATATCGCCGGTGCACGCCAGCGCATTGCGACCATCCGCCCGGGCGTGTTCGAGGCGCTGCAATCGGTCACGCCCAAGCGCAAGGAAGCGCGCATTCCCTTCGGCTCGCTGGTCGAGCAGGGCGTGCTCGATGTGGGTACGCAACTGTTTGACGCAGGGCGGCGTTATTCGGCCATGGTTCGTGCAGACGGCTCACTCGTCTCGGGTCCGCACCAGGGGTCGATCCACAAGGTCGGCGCATTAGTCCAGGGTGCCGAGTCATGCAACGGGTGGACCTTCTGGCATCACGAACAATCGGGACGAATGGAGCCGATCGATGTGCTTCGCGCCGACATTCGTCAAAAACTTGATTTGCTTTCTGCCTGATCCTGACCTCCAATCAAATCTCAGGCTCTAAAACTGGCCGCCGGGCAATCCGGCGGCCTTTTTGTTTGCGGTCAAGACAGACGCGTCTAGATTGGCTGAAATCCAGCTCATGACGATGACAATGGCGATCACCATCCGACACATTACCCCCGCCGATGCTCCAGGTTTTCACGATGCCCTGGACAGCGTGGCGCGCGAGAGGCGCTTCCTGCGGCTGACCAGCGCCCCGCCGCTTGAGCGGTCACAGGCCTTCATTGCCGACAATATCGCCAAGGGTAATCCGCAATATGTGGCGGTTGATACGGGCGTGCTGGTGGGCTGGTGCGATATCTGCCGCTGCGATGAGCCGGGCTCGGAGCATTGCGGCGCGCTCGGCATGGGCCTGGTCCTGAGCCATCGCGGCAAGGGGATCGGTCGCGACATGCTTGCGGCGACGCTCGACGCGGCGCAGAGCCGGTTCGACCGCGTTGAACTGGACGTCTATGCGTCAAACACGCCTGCCATATCCCTCTATGAGAAATCCGGCTTCACCCATGAGGGGCGGCGTCGGCGCGCCATCCAGCGCGATGGCCGGTTTGACGACATCATCATCATGGGCCTGCTGTTCAGTCAAAGCCTGCCGCAGCCAATACCTTCCTGAACAGGGTCGGCAGGGCCTCGCCCTTGAGCGCCGCTGGCGGCGCCCACCAGCCGTCGCCCAGCCCCTCGGGCGATACCGCGGCCGACCACACCTCAAGCTCCAGGCGGAAATGGGTGAACACATGCACCACCTGTCCGCGGTGGTGCCATTGGGCCGCCACCGGATAGGCCGGTTCTCCCGGCGCATCACTCCATTCCGAGGTCGGCACCTCGGTCATCCCGGCCAGCAAACCCCTGGCGGGGCGCGTCTGCAGATAGACGTCCCCCGCCCCATCCTGCATCACATAGGCGTGACCGCGACGCACCGGCCGCTCGGCCTTTTGCGGCTTTATAGGATAGCGCGTCGGCTCACCTGACCGCCGGGCCTCGCACCCGTCATGGAGCGGACAGACAAGACACATGGCCGCGCGGGGCGCGCAGATGGTGGCGCCCAGGTCCATCATGGCCTGGGCAAAATCGCCGGCCCGTTCAGGCACCGCCAGTTGCAAGGCGCCACGCAATTGCTCCTTGGCCTCGCGCACCGGCACCTCCAGCGCATAGTAGCGCGCCAATACCCGGTCGAGATTGCCATCGAGCACGGCCACACGCTCATCGAAACAGATGGCGGCAATCGCGGCGCTGGTATAGGCGCCGATGCCGGGCAGGACCTGAAGACCGGCGGCAGTATCGGGGAAGATGCCGGCATGGTCGCGCACCACTGCCTGCGCGCAGGCGTGCAGGTTTCGCGCCCTTGCGTAATAGCCCAGCCCCGCCCATTCGCGCAGCACCGCGTCAAGCGGCGCCTTGGCAAGGTCGTAAACCGTGGGCCAGAGCGTGGTGAATCGAATGAAATAGGCCTTCACCGCGGCCACGGTGGTCTGCTGCAACATCACCTCACTCAGCCAGACCCGATAGGGATCGGGCCGTTTGCCGGACTTCCGGTCCGCCGGAGAAACGCGCCAGGGCAGATCGCGGGCATGGCTGTCATACCAGGCGAGCACGGCCGTGGAATCAATGGGATGCGGATGGGCAAGGGGCATGCGTGGGGGATAGCGCGATCGCGCCGGCCGCTTCAAGAAGAATACCCCCACCCTCCTTCCCCTTGATGGGGAGGGATTGAGGGTGGGGTGCGCCACGCATGTCGAGGCATCAACATGAACGCCACGCTTGTCCAGAACCCTTGTGCAGGGGTATTGCACTCAAATGCCCAAGGATGAGCTGCCCGAACCCAAACGCCGCAACAAGACGCTGTCGGTTTCCGACGCGCTCTCGGGCGCGCTCGATCCGGTCCTGAAAAAGCGCGGATTTGCCGGGCGGGACATTCTCGCCCAATGGCGCCACATCGCCCCGCCTCCCTTCGACCAGACCACCCTGCCCGACAAACTGAGCTGGCCCCGCGGCAATCATGGCGCGGATGGCGCAACGCTCTATCTCCGCTGTGCACCGGGCCAGGCCCTGTTTGCCCAGCACGAGGCGCCGGCCATTGCCGCGGCCGTCAACCGCTATTTTGGGTATGTCCTTGTCAATGATGTCAGATTGTCGGCAGAACCATTCACCCCCGGTTCAGGCCAGCGGGTGCAAAAACCTCAACAACCGAGCCAGAGCGAAATCGCAAAGGTCGGCAAGGCGACCGAAATGGTCGAAAATGAAGATCTGCGGGAAGCGTTGAGGACCCTGGGCCTGGCGCTCTCCAGCAGGTCAAAGCAGAAGAGGCAATAGCCCGTTCACCCCCAAGTGATGTCGGTGCCCACTTGCCGACACCTTCGCTGTGTGTAGTGTCGCGCAGCCAATAAATTCAGGAGCCTGAGACGTGAAACTTAATCGCCGCGAAACCATCATTCTGGCTGCTGCCGCTTCGGCGGTCAGCCTTTCGGGCATTTCAGCTTCACAGGCCGCCGAAGGCGACATGATTGATCAGGCGGCCCTGATGGCGCCAGTCGGCGGCTTGACCGACAAGGTGGAGGGCCATGCTGATGCCCCGGTCACCGTGATTGAATATGCTTCGCCCACCTGTCCGCATTGTGCTGCCTTCCACAACACGGTCTACGAGCCGTTCAAGGAACAATATATCGACACCGGCAAGGTCAAGTTCATCGTGCGGCCCTTCGCCCGCAACGCGCTGGACGCTGCCATTTTCCTGCTGGCCGAAGCCGCCGGCGAGGAAAACTACCACAACGTCATCGCCACCTATTTCCGTACCCAGAACGAGTGGGGCATGTCCGAAAAGCCGCGCGACGCCATCTATGCGGTGGCCCAGCAGCTCGGTTTTACAGAGGAAAGCTTCTCGGCCGCCTTGACGAATCAGGAGGCCTTCACCGGGATTGAAGCCCAGCGCGAACAGGCTCTGGACGAGTTCGGGCTGACGGGGACGCCGACCTTCTATGTCAATGGCAAGACGCTTTCGGGGGGCAAGACGCTTGAGCAGCTCGCTGCCGAGATCGATCCGCTCGTGCCTGCCGATTTTGTCTCACCGGTTGCAGCCGAGGAACCGGCGGCCGATGCCATGGCACCCGCCGCGGACGCAATGGCCCCTGCATCCGATGCAATGGCTCCCGCTGCAGATGCAATGGCCCCGGCCAACGAGATGGCACCTGCCAACTAACATTGCTTTGAGGCGGGCGAACGCATGAAGTTCTCCCGCCTCAAGCTCCACGGCTTCAAAAGTTTCTGCGATGAGACCGTGCTCGTCATGGAGCCGGGCCTGACTGGCATTGTCGGGCCCAATGGCTGCGGCAAGTCCAATCTGGTCGAGGCCATGCGCTGGGTCATGGGCGAAAGCTCGTACAAGGCCATGCGCGCCTCGGGCATGGACGACGTCATCTTTTCCGGATCGGGGAACCGCCCGGCGCGCAACAGCGCCGAAGTCACCCTGGTCCTCGATAATTCGGACCGCACCGCCCCGGCTGCCCTCAACAATGCCGATGTGCTCGAGGTGACCCGTCGCATCGAGCGCGAGGCCGGTTCGGTCTATCGCGTCAACGGCAAGGAAGTGCGCGCCCGCGACGTGCAATTGCTGTTCGCTGATGCATCCACCGGCGCCCATTCTCCCGCCATGGTACGGCAGGGCCAGATCGGCGAGCTGATTGCCGCCAAGCCCACTGCCCGCCGTGCCCTGCTCGAAGAGGCCGCCGGCATTTCCGGCCTGCATTCCCGCCGACACGAGGCCGAGCTCAGGCTGCGCGCGGCCGAAGGCAATCTCGAACGGGTCGATGATGTCATCGCCCAGGTCGAGAGCCAGCTTGAAACGCTCAAGCGCCAGGCGCGGCTGGCCAATCGCTATCGCGGCCTGTCGGGCGATATTCGCCGCGCCGAAGCGACCCTGTTTCACATTCGCTGGGTGGCCACGCGCGCCGCAGAAAAAGAAACCGAAGCGGCCCAGGCCGTGCTCGTGCGGCAATTGGCCGACGCCACCCATGCCGAGCGTGAAGCGCAGAAGGCCGTTGAAACCGCCGAGGCGGCACTGACACCGTTGCGCGAGCGCGAGGCGGTCACCGGCGCGGTGCTACAGCGCTATACCATTCTGCGCGAGCAATTGGCCGAGGAAGCGCGGCGGATGGGCCAGCGCCGGACCGAACTCGAGGACCGGCTGCGCCAGATTGCGGCGGACGGTACCCGCGAGCGCGAGCTGGTCGGTGAGGCCGAGACAACCCTGACCGCCTATGCCGAGGAACAGACCCAGCTTACCGCCGAGCAGCAGGCCGCACAGACCGAGTTCGAGGCGGCTCGGACAGAGACCGAGGCGGCCAAAGTCGCCGTTGCCGAAGCGGACGCTGCCACGCGCGAGACCGCCAATACCCTGGCGCAGATGCGCGCCCACCGCGTGCAGGCCGAACGCAATCTTAGTGAAGCCCGCAGCCGCCGCGCCCGATTGGCCCAGCAATTGGCGGATGTCGAGGCCGATCAGGCCCGCGTTATCGCGGCGCTCGAGGCAGATGAAACGCTTGCCGCCCGGCGTGCTGCGCTCGAAGCGGTGCAGGCTGCCACGGCAACGGCAGAGACAGCCGCCCTCGCCGCCGAGGAGGCATCGGGCGCTGCGCAGGCCAGGCTCGACGCGGCCCGGCCGCGCCTGTCCGAACTCGACGCGCTAGTCACCCGGCTCGAAGCCGAGGCCTCGACACTGGGCAAGATGCTCAATACCGGCGCGAGCCTCTGGCCCGCCGTGGTCGATGAGCTCTCAGTCGAGCCCGGCTATGAAACCGCTCTGGGCGCCGCGCTGGGTGATGATCTTGAGGCCTCTTCGGACGGCGGAGCGCCAATGCACTGGTCCATCGCCATTGATGGTTATGATGATCCGGCTTTGCCACAGGGCGCCGAACCCCTGTCCCGCCATGTGACCGGCACCGAATTGCTGAAGCGCCGACTCGACCAGATCGGCCTTGTCGATGCTGTCGATGGCCCGGCGCTGATGAAGGCGCTCAAACCCGGCCAACGGCTGGTCACGCTGGAAGGCGCGCTCTGGCGCTGGGATGGTTTTGTTGCCGCCGCCGACGCGCCGAGCGCTGCGGCCCTCCGCCTCGCCCAGCGCAATCGCCTCGCCGAACTGGACGAGGAAATCCTGCGCGCCAAGGGCGAGCGCAATAGCTGGCGCCGCGATGTCGATCAGCTGACCGCCGCCCTGGACGCGGCCCGGCAGGCCGAAAAGGATCGGCGCGAAGACTGGCGCAAGGCCCAGCATGCCATTGGAACGGCGCAGGCAGAACTGGACCGGGCGCAGCGCGCCCTGGGCGATCTGCAAACGCGTCGCTCAACCCTGGAAGATGCGTCTGCACGCCTGGCCGCCAGCGTTGCCGAGGCCGAGTCGGCCCTGGCCGAAGCCGAGGCCACCCTGTCAGGAACGGGCGATGAGGCCGAGCTGGCGGCCGCAGTCGAGCAGGGCCAGCAGCGTCTGACTGCCCTGCGGGACAAGGCGGATCAGGCGCGCCTCAAGTTGAGCACGGTCGAATCGGCGGCCCGCATGCGGGCGGCGCGCCTGGATCAGCTCGGTCGGGACAGCGCCGCCTGGCAACGCCGCCGCGATGGAGCGCTGGCGCAATTGGCCACGCTTGATGCGCGCATGGCCGAGGTACAGAGCCAACTCGACAATCTGGCCGAAGCGCCGGAGGGCTTCGAGAGCCGCAAGGCGCAATTGGACGACCAGATCGAAACCGCCCAGACTGATCACAAGCTCGCCGGCGACCGCCTCAGTACGGCCCAGACCGCGTGGCGCGACGCCGAAAAGGCGCTCAAGGCCGCTGGCGACGCCCTCAATGCCGTGCGCATCGAGTTGACCCGCATTGATGAACGCCTCAAGGGCGCCATCGCCCAGCGCCAGCAGATTGAACGGCAGGTTGAGGAATCGCTGGGCATACCCGCCAGCAAGACGCTCGAGGCCTCAGGCATCCGTCCCGAGGAAGCCCTGCCCAATGAGCATGCCACCGAACAAAAGCTGGAGCGGCTCAAATCCGAACGCGAACGGCTCGGCGGGGTCAATCTATCGGCAGAGAAGGAGGCCGAGGAGGTCCAGGAAAAACTGGATACCATGGTGCGCGATCGCGACGACATCATCGAGGCCATAGCCAAGCTGCGCGGCGGCATCGCCGCCCTCAATCGCGAGGGCCGCGCCCGCCTCAACGAGGCCTTCGGCAAGGTCAACGCGCATTTCCAGGAGCTGTTCACCACCCTGTTCGGCGGCGGCACGGCCGAGCTGACCTTCGTTGAAAGCGACGATCCGCTGGAAGCCGGGCTTGAAATCATTGCCCGCCCGCCCGGCAAAAAGCCGCAGACCATGACCCTGCTCTCCGGTGGTGAGCAGGCGCTGACCGCCATGAGCCTGATCTTTGCCGTGTTTCTCACCAATCCGGCGCCGATCTGCGTTCTCGACGAAGTCGATGCGCCGCTCGACGATGCCAATGTCGAACGGTTCTGCAACCTGCTCGACTCCATGCGCCAGCGCACCAATACGCGCTTCATGGTCATCACGCATAACCCGATCACCATGAGCCGGGTGGATCGCCTGTTTGGTGTGACCATGGCCGAGCGCGGGGTGTCGCAACTGGTGTCGGTGGACCTGACGACGGCCGAGAGCTATCGGGAAGCCGGCTGAGGACGGCATGGCCGCTGACCTGTAGAATCCCTCCCCCTGCCCTGACTCTGCCACTATCGAAGTGTGGACAGCATGCCGCACCCCCGTGACGAGGGAAATATCCAATACAAAACAATAAGTTACAGCTACGCCCCGCGCCTTGACACCAATTGGGGCCACCACTATGTTGCGCGCGACTTAAAAGGGCGTCCGGTTCAACCGGAAAAAGGCCGGCCAGAGGGGAGTAGCGGATGACCAGTTCGCAGGACGACCATGGCCAGCCGGACAGCGCCCGCGGGGTGACGCACGATCTTGCATCGCGCATCGCCTCTGCCAAGCGGGAGCGCGAGCGGGAGGACAACAGATCCGCCCGGGATGCTTCCCCGGAGATGAGCGGTCTGGCGCGCGGTTTGCGCATCGGCACCGAGTTCATCGCCGCGGTTCTGGTGGGCGCCGGTCTCGGCTATCTCATCGACCTTGGCCTGGGAACCAGCCCCTGGGGCTTGCTCATCCTGCTGTTGATGGGCTTTGCCGCTGGAATCCTGAACGTCATCCGTGTGGTGGCGGAAATGAATGCCGCCTCGCCTGCCCCCAAGGGTGCCGATCTCGGACCCGAGGCGGAAGACGAAGAGCGGAATGAGAATTGATGACGCTTAGAGGGCTCCATGGCCGGTACTGACCCGATCCACCAGTTTGTCATCTATGACATTTTCGAGCTCTTCACCGTCGGCGGCGACGGCACTGAGGGGACGGGCACCACCTTCGCCTTCACCAATTCGGCCCTGTTCATGGTGCTGACGGTGGCCACCATTGCGGTGTTCCTGCTGCTCTCGACCTCGGGCAAGAAGCTGATCCCGACCCGGGCGCAATTGACGGCGGAGCTCCTCTACGAGTTCGTGGCCGGCATGGTCCGAAGCTCTGCCGGCACGGCCGGCATGAAATTCTTCCCGCTGGTCTTCAGCCTCTTCACCTTCATCTTCGTGGCCAACATGTTTGGCATGGTGCCGTATTTCTTCACCGTCACCAGCCACATCATCGTCACCTTCGCCCTTTCGATGCTGGTGTTCCTCACCGTCATCATCTACGGCTTCGTCAAGAACGGTCCCAAGTTCCTCAAGCTGTTCGTTCCCGCCGGTGTGCCGGGCTACATCCTTCCTATCGTGACGCCGATCGAGGTCATTTCCTTCCTCTCGCGTCCCATCAGCCTCTCGGTCCGTCTGTTCGGCAACATTCTTGCCGGCCACATCACGCTCAAGGTCTTCACCGGCTTTGCGGTCATGATGATCGGCGGTCTGGGTGCTCTGGGCTGGCTCGGCGCCACCCTGCCGGTCCTGATGGCAATCGCCCTCACCGGTCTCGAGTTTCTCGTCGGTGCGGTTCAGGCCTATGTCTTCGCGGTCCTGACCAGCATGTATCTGAACGACGCGATCCACCCGTCCCACTAACCACCCCTTCCCGGCGGATGACCCGCCGGAACCCAAAAAGTCGCTTGAAAGGACATTAAAATGGAAGCTGAAGCCGCAAAGTTCATCGGTGCCGGTATTGCCACCTTCGGTATGGCTGGTGCCGCCCTGGGCGT